>Ga0081539_10000909_pt1 | contig 56067 bp, 50 predicted proteins | sample TabmetS4T2R2_FD_71023 | JGI IMG/M metagenome (GOLD analysis project Ga0081539, IMG submission 71023) | Tabebuia heterophylla rhizosphere microbial communities from the University of Puerto Rico - S4T2R2 | ecosystem: Host-associated > Plants > Roots > Rhizosphere ...
GATTGGAGATACCAAAGGCCCCCAAACCGCGGCAAAAATGACCCTTCACAGTATGTTATTAGTCAGGTATTAACCAAAAAGACTTTTTCAGGGACGACTACATTAGCGAGCGTGAGACGACAGGCAAGCAAGTCCCTGACATCGTTGATCAGAAGGTGGAGCTTACAGCCGGTGCACCAACCCAAAGAATTCCGCCCTTAATGGGCCAAGCCCGCAAACAACTTGTGCCGCCTAGACCGTTTGGGATGACATACAGCCAAGAGCGTCGAATCAATAAAAGCTATCCCCTCACACCGCCCTTTCGTGTCTGGAAGTAGGCGCAAAGCGGCACCAAGGCTTCCTGCATCAACTCCACAAATCGCGTGTAGCTCACCGGCTGCGGGAATGCCCACCGCAAGTGCGGCTTTCACCTGCTCCTTGAGCGCCTTCAGCTTCTCGGGCTCTTCCTTTTTCGCCATACCGCTTCTTCTCCTTCTCAAGATTTCCCGCAGCATCGACGGTTGGGTGATACAGAGCTTCCAACCAGCTGTTTTTCGTTGGAGGACGCCTGTGCCAGCATAATAGAGGGCAATCATGACACGGCCATCCCTGCCGTTTTGTCCTCTTGAAGCAACCCAGGACGCTCTTACTGCCAGCCTTTCACCATGTTGTCGGCCAGAAGGTCCAAGTCGCTGTCCGTTAAGCGGTCGAGACCTGAAAGGGGAGGAGCATCGGTATCCGGGAGCCTATAGCTCTTCTCTTGCCCAGCCACGCGGATAATCAGCTCGGAGATCTCTCCGGTCGCGGGTCGGGTCCAGCGGAGGGCGTCTATACTAACACCAGCAGCATGTGCGTACTCGTGAATTTTGCGCGCCAGATATTCCCGTTTCGGGGTGAGGGCGTCAGGAGGAATGGCCATGGTTGTTCTCTTCGCACTTGGCGACGTGATGTATTGAATAATACTATCGCACAGTCGAGGCTACGCAAGTTCCGTGCTCTCGTCCGCAACGATTCCCCCTAAGCGGCCTTCGCCTAGTTGTAATTAACCTCTGACCGTGCCCGCCCGCGCGCAGGCTGAGGGACCGTGAGCGCCGATCTTCGGCGCGAGTAAGCCTGGTCTAGGTGGGTCAGGGACAATGAGGGGCAGGCGAGCGAGGTACCCGCATTCTGACATCTGGGGCATTAGTACTACTTTGTCAGAGTGGGGAAATGTGCCATAACAATCGTCTATGCGCAAGAAAACAGCACGCCCAGTGGAGCGGTTACCGCAGGCGCCGCGGGAACCGTTACCGGAATTAGCCGAGTTTTTAGCACCGCTGCGGGTGCAATTCACCCAAGGGCCGAGTGCCGAGACCCTGCGGCAGTATCTGACGGGGTTGCTGACGGAGCACCCGAACAAGAACTGCGACACCTTGGCCACAGTCATTCCGGACACGAACGAGCAGCGGTTTCAGCATTTGCTGACGGAGATGGTGTGGGATGAAGGCGCACTCAACCGCCAGCGGATCGCGCAAATGCAAGCCTTGCCCAGTGAAGGCGATGGGGTCCTGATCGTGGACGATACGGGGTTTGAGAAGAAAGGGCGGCAGTCGGTGGGGGTCGCGCCGCAATATACCGGCACGGTGGGCAAAATCACCAACTGTCAAGTGACGGTGAATTGCCATTACGCCGAGCGCACCCTGGCGTGGCCGGTGGCGACGCGCTTGTATTTGCCCGAGGAGTGGGCCCGTGACGCGGAGCGCCGCCAGCGGGCGCACGTGCCGGCGGCGATCGAGTTTCAAACCAAAGCGGCGATCGCGCTGACGTTGGTGGATGAGGCGCGAGCGTGCCAGGTCGAACACGCGTGCGTGACGGGCGATGCCGATTACGGCGATAATCCAAACTTTCTCAATGGGCTGGAGGCCCGGGGGGAGTGGTATGTCATGGCGGTGCGCGCCTCGTTCAGTGTCACGCTGGGACGGAGTCTGAGCAGCCCCGTGCTGCGCGCCGACGCTGTACTCGCGGCGCAGCCGTTGAGGGTATGGCAAACGATCACCTGGAGTGAAGGCAGCAACGGATGGCAACGCGCCAAGGGCCTAGCCTTGCGGGGTTGGCGAGTGGATGGCGATGGCACGCGGCATGTGGGCTGGTTGATCGGGCAACGGCCGGGGCGGGAGCAGGACGGGGACTGGAAGTATTTCTGGAGTAATTTTCCGCCTGCCACCCCGCTGGCGGTGATGCTGGAGTATGCGCATCGGCGCCACTGGGTGGAGCAGTATCATGAAGAAGCGAAAACCGAGTTGGGCTGGGATCAGTATCAAGGGCGGCGGTGGGAGGGGTTTCATCGCCAGGCGATTACGGTGATGTTGAGTTACAGTTTTCTGGTCTGGCTCGAAGCGCGGGAGCGCGATTACCGCAGTGGACGCGGACGTCCGCGCCGTGCGTTTTCCCCCCCGGCGCGATCGCCGTCGGCTCTCGTTACCCGAGGTCCATCGCCGCGTCAGCGAATGGCTACGGCACACGGCGATCCACGACTTCCTCGCTCTCGGCCTCTTCACCCGTTCCTACTCCCCCAAACTCCAACTCTGACAAAGTAGTATTAGGGATTTAAACACCTTCTAAGTCAGGCCATCGCTTAGGGACTTATTACTGGCGCATATCGCGTAGACCCGCAGCACATCATTCAAGTCGATCCCGCCGAGGGAGGGCTGCTGGGGAGAGTGTAATGATGCTCAATCGCGGCTTTGATCAGGGCACGACTCTCTTGGGGAGAAACGTCGGCGCGCCCCTCGACTTGCTCGGCCTCGGTCGCCAGGGCGTCGTCTTTAATCGCCTCCCTGAACCATTGCGAATACTCGCCGCGACGTAAATGATAGAGCCAAGTCGCGTCATCGACCCCCTCCGCTATCTGCCGAAAGAGGATGAGATTTTGGGCGCGCAAGTTCAGTTTCCCCTCCGGGCCGCAAAAATAAAAACTGCGGTCCGGCCCGAGTTCCCCTTCCGCATACTTGCGGCGGTGACGGCGGCGGTCGGCCTGACTCGGGGCGGGGCGCAATCTGAACGGAACCGTGCCGTTATACCGATGCCAGACTAAGACCTCGCCGGGCTCAGGTGCGGGGGAGGACATCGCGGCCGGGGGCTGTCCTAGCGTCTCGGTGAACTCCTGGAAAATAGCCGCCGGTGACTGTCCCACCGCTACCACGGTGTCAACCGCGGCCAACACCGCCGGGGCGACAAAGCGCGGGTGGACCGTGATAAATACCATATTCGTGAGGGTCTGGGGAAGAGTAAGTTCGACCGGCTCCCACGCAGAACCTAACAAATGGTGCGTCTCATCAACGATAATCCAGTGCGGACGTCCGAGGCGCGCCCGCATCTCCTGCAGATGGGGGAGGAGAGTGTGGAAAAACTGCGGCCGGTCCTCGAGAGGCAACCCGAGCAAGTTCACGACCGCGTTACTCTCGGGGCGGGCTAATAACTGCAACACCTCGTCTATACCCGGTGCTCTCTGAGCATTGCCTAACGCCACGGCATCAGGAAGAAGCTCGTAGTCGCCTTCCGGGTCAATGACACAAAACTGATATTGTTTTTCAGCTAAGCGCTCCAACACACCAGTGGCGAGGGTCGATTTTCCCCCGCCGGACGAGCCGGCAATTAGCATATTGTGTCCGTAGGGAGGTACACGCTCTTCTTGATCATCCTCGCGGTTACCCAAGAGGATATGGTGCCGGCTCAACGCGGCATCGACGGAGCGGAGATCGTCCGCGACTAACCGATCGATGAGTTCGTTGACCCCAGTCCCGTGGTCACCAGGTGTGACGATATCCGCCGTTTCCTTCACCATCGGGAGCGCATTCTGCACCGCGATTGCGCACTCGCACAGCCGCAGAAACGCATGATCATTTTCCGCGTCCCCGACTCCGACCACGTTGTGTGGAGAAAGCTCAAGTTCCTGAAGGGCAGCGGCTAAGCCGGTCGCTTTATTAACGCCGGGAGGCAACACCATCACTGCCCCCTTATTAAAAATAACCTGGTGTTCGAGCCCTAGGTCTCGAATAGCCTCAAGTACGGCAATCTCGTGCGGATGCCAGGTGGCTAAAATAGCTCGCCCGACCGCGAGCGGATGCACTCCGCGTTCCTGCAACGCCAGGAGTAATTCTTCCGGGGCGGGAGTAGTGAGGACTTTTTCACTTTGAGTTATTGGCTGATAGAGTACGGCTCCGTTCTCGGCCACGACAGAATCGAAAAGGTCGACGTCAGGAAAAACGCCGAACAGATCTTCCAGTTGGCGACCCGTCACCAGAATGAGTTTTCGCCCGGAGTCGCGCAGGCGCTTGAGCGCGGCCACCGTCGGCCCTCTCACCTGCCCATCCGTGGCCAAGGTCCCGTCATAATCGCACGCTACCGCATGATATCGCATATACCGCTCCCGCCTCGCAGATTGCGCTGACTCTCACCTCTTATACTCACGAGTGGCGCCTGTTAGCCAAAATCGCCCGCAACGTAGGCTTTCGTCTGCTCATGCGTGGGTTGCGTGAATACCCGCTTCGTAGTTCCAAATTCCACCACTTCACCGGCGTGCTGGTCATTCATCATGAAGACGGCTGTGAAATCACTCGCGCGAGCCGCCTGCTGTAGGCTATGGGTCACAATTACGATTGTATAATCCTTGCGTAACTCCAGCATGAGCTCCTCAATTTTACGAGTGGAAATCGGATCCAGGGCTGAACACGGTTCGTCCATCAGAATCACTTCGGGTTCGACCGCGAGCGCACGTGCGATACATAGGCGCTGTTGCTGTCCGCCGCTCAACGAGAGGCCCGACGTGTTCAGACTATTCTTAACCTCGTGCCACAGCACCGCCCGGGTTAGACATTTCTCCATACCATCGCACGGCCCATAGAATAATGTCCCGCTCAAATTGGCTTCCCTTGAAGTTCATCCTACCGCCTCTCCTCCACCTCACGTTCAGTGGAGCAGCTTAGCGGAATACCCATCACAGGCAAAGTTGCGACAAAACCTATCGCAGAATTTCCTCGGTCGTGCGGGAAATGATGGGGAGCATCATAATTGCCAACGCCAGTGCCCCCGCCCAACCGTTATACTTTTGGTTGGGCGCAAACCAATTCGCATTCACTGCCACGGTAAGTACGAATAACCCCATAATAATACTCGGTACCCCTTGCAACACATCCGCAGTATAGCGCGCCGCTCGCCCCAGTGCGTTGTCGCCGTATTCGGCCAGGAAGATCCCAACGAGCAGTCCAATCGGAATGCCAAGAAGCGAAGCTAAGCCGACGAGAAGACTCGTCCTCAGCATGCCCGCGGAGTAACCATTAGCATCAGCGGGCGAAGTTTCATTATACATTATAATTGTTGGCGAACTTACTCGCGATGGTTTCCCCGTGATTCAGCACGGTTGGTTGTGGGCCGACCGCGCTATTCGCGCCCCCGATGAGAAAGGCGACCGCGGCCGTCTCACCTAGTGCCCGGCCTAACCTTAGGATAATCGCCCCAACGATACCGCTCTTGGCCGCCGGGATTACTGCCTTCCGCACACTCTCCCATTTGGTCGCGCCTAAGGCCAGCATCCCTTCGCGTTGGCTCGCAGGAACAGCGTGGATCACATCGCGGCTGATCGTGGCAATAGTTGGAATAATCATCACCGCAAGTACTAGGCTCGCCACGAGAATATCACGCCCATCAAACGCCACGTTAAAGGTATTCCCTTTGATCGTCGTCATCGTATCCGAAAAGAGCGGCATCCAACCAAACACATTGTGCAGAGTTCGTTCCACCCCGTTCGGCCCGCCCATGAGCTGCGAGAGAAATTGTACCCCTAGAATCCATAAACGATGCTCGGCACAGCCGCCAAAAGTTCGACAAGAAGAGAAAGCGAGAGTCAATTGTCTCCCATCTATGTCACTATATAGAGAGATTTTCTCTTGTTTTGCTTACTGTAGCTGCCTTTCACCTTTTCTTAGGCGTCACTCTCCTAAAGCGATGGTATCGCACATGCGTATGAATACCAGTTCTTTAATGTAAAATTCTCATGAAGAGATGATGTCAGAACTATGACAGAGGGCTGAGGCTGTTTCGCGTCATTTGCCCAGTCACACGTGAAAAAGTCTTGAAAACATATGCTTCGTAAAAAGGAATCACCTGCAGCAGTCGCTATGAAGACCGAGGAGAGGCACACTGCTAGTGAGATGAGTGCGTACCCCCCCTTCGGCAGCGAAGATCGCCAACGAGAATGCTCCGTCCATCCATACACCCACCAGAGGCTCTCCCTCGAAAATAGCGGCTTAACCAGGCAACGCGAGGGGGCGGTCGAGGCTTTGGACGGTCACGTATAGCTCAAGCCGTTCAAGTCGCTTGAGGAGCACCCGTTTCAGGTGGGTGGCGTTGAGCCGGTCGAAATAGTCCGCGCCCAGAGTTTACGAAGTTATCTGGTGTTTCGTGAAAAAAGTGCTTCTGGGAAAGCCTTCACTATGAGTGACCAGTCATTTTTCCAAGACATTGAACGATTTTAGTCACTAGAGGTGTTATAACACACCCGAAACACGCCCCAACACCACACAACTTCGCAAACTGCGTAAATGCGCACGTTGATGATGAGAGGAGTCATCGCTGTCCCTCCTTTACTGTGGGTCTCAACGTTAATGAACGTGATACGCCACTCCTTGTGTACTTGTCTGTCGCTCTCTTGTAGATCGTGAGAGAGGAAAAGCGCAAGCCTATGTATGTACGTGACATCGCTCCTGCAGCAGAACTGAATTACTAGACAAACGTGAAGGCTGGTGGACCGTTGATTCGCTCTCCGATAGAAAGAAACTTAGAGGTTTAAGCTATGGCAATTGACGAAACTCCATCTGAGGCAACGTTGCTCGACGGTTTACTGGAACCGTTTGGGGCCTGCTTAACTCCTGAAGTCGCTCAGAAACTCGTCAACCTGCAAGCAACCGAGACGGTCCTAGCGCGGGTTGAAGAGTTGGCTGACAAATGCAACGAAGGAACGCTCACGCCCGACGAACGTGCGGAGTATGAAAGCTATGTTCAGGTCAATCACGTGATGACTCTGCTTAAGGCTAAGGCACGGAAGTTTCTTCAGTCCACGGCGGCACAGTCAGTCTAATGGAGACAAGTGTCCGCCGACAGGTCCGCGAGCGTGCGCGCCACCGCTGTGAATACTGCGGCCTTGCGGAGCGCGATGTCTATATCCCACACCACATCGACCATATCCGGCCCAAACAACACGGCGGCGACGATTCGCCCAATAATCTGTCGCTCTGTTGCCAAGGATGTAACTTAAAAAAAGGACCAAATTTGGCGGGCATCGACGCCGAGACAGGAGCGCTGGTTGCCTTGTTCAATCCCCGCGAACAGGTGTGGGCTGAACATTTTGTTCTCGAGGGGACGATCATTAGAGGCCTCACACCGCCAGGGCGAGTGACGGTACAAGTGTTAGACATGAATAGCAGGGAACGCGTGAAAACTCGCGAGGATTTACAAGACACTGACGGTCTCACTATGAGGATGAAGTCTGAAATAACCCAATCATCAAGGGTAGCCGAAGCCTCTTACCTCGAAGCGATCGATATCGCCATCAAGCAACGAGCTACGGGTTCGATCTGAGGCAATACGTTGGGTTCCGCTATAGTGCTGGGAAGTCTCAGGCAACGTGATGTCCATCATCAAATATTATCAAGTGGTCTGCGATTGGTTCCCAAAAAGATAAGAGGACAACACAGAGTCGCTTCAAGCAAGAGCTCTGTTTGAATCTCTCGATCAACCAACATGCTGATCGGGAGGGGCAGACGAACGTTTCTCCTCCTCCAGTTTCACAGGTACTGTCAATCAGTTAACTTTCAGAGTGGAAATGAAAAGAAATGCTAGGTGATTGCCGCCTCTATCGTCCCTATCGAATTGGTGCTTTGGATTGCACTACTGCAAGAAGGACGTGAAATAGCAGAGCCGTAAATTTTGCTTGAAATACACATCCAAGATTGGTAACCGATCCAGGGTCGCTCTTGTTAGTTATGTGTAACAAGCCTGTCCGCCCATTTTTTTACTTTCTTTGTTCGCGTGTATGTATGTATTTTAACTACATACATACAGCGGGCTAAATGCCGTGGTACTACGGTCTAACCGTAGTACCGTGGTACTACGGTTAGACCGTTTTGATAAATTCTCCCTCCCTGCTCTGCATACTTAATTGTAAGTAAATTTCCCGATCGAGAACCCATCTAAAAGCGCTAACATTCCAATGAGTTGAAGCTTTGATTATAAATACGTATCTGGTTGATGACGACAACAGCAGCTGATTCGGAATCAATACTGGCTTCACCGTCAAACCGGGGTACCCCGGTTTGACGGTCCAACCTAGGAAGTGGTCCACGGTCACACCGTAGTACCGTGGAGTGACCCTATTATGTATACCCGTGGTACCACGGTCACACCGTAGTACCGTGGTACCACGGTGTGACCGTTTCTCAAAACTTGAATCTCTCTCTAATACTAAATACTAAAGGTAGAAATTGGCAGTAATGAACAGTGTGTTTCATAGTAAAGGGTTAGACTCTGTAGTTTTGTAGCATCATCAACTTGACACGGATCATGAGTGATCATGAGTTTGCTCGTCTTGACATGTGCTTAGTGTGGGCCTAATGTTCCCATATATGAAAAGACTTCATGTTTATATTCCTGAACAACAAATTGAAGGGCTTGCCGTTCTCACAAAAAAAACAGGATTGAAGGCTTCTGAGCATATACGGCGAGCGCTTGATGAATATCTAATGAAGAGCCAATTGATTGAGCAACAAAGAAGACAACACAAGACGAACGAAGAAGACAACAATTACGCTAGAGAGCTGATAGACTAAGTAGTTCTTGAACTGGCTGTATCTCGCAACTTAAGGGGAAAACTCGTCGGTCTTTCTTGACGTCACCAGTCTTTTAGCATCGCGCAGCACTAGAAGTGGCAGCTTAGCCTGGTCCAGACAAGAATGTGTAACACGTGAATTCGATGATGTGATCAACTTTTGATGCATTTGCTCAGGGATGAAGGAGGAGGAAGATGAAGAAAGCTGCTATAGCGCTGCTGAATGCAAAAGGCGGAGTGGGGAAAACGACGGGGGCCATTAATATAGCTAGTATGGCTGCTGCTTTGGGCAAAAAAGTGCTGATCTGTGATCTTGACCCGCAGATGAACGCAACTCAACAACTAGGCTTAGATAATATTGAGCCGTCGCATACGTTGGCGGAAGTTACCTACGACTCGGAGTTAGAACCCCTCATCATTCATGACGTTGCTAAGATCCCAGGACTAGACCTTCTTCCTTCTCACTATCAGCTTGCCTATCTCGACGAAGGAATATTGCAAACTGGGACATGGTTGCGGAGAAAGCTTGCCCCATTCCGAGCTCGATACGACCTTATTTTCTTTGACTGTTCGGTCCATCTCGGCTTACTGACGCGAAATGCTCTAGCGGCTAGCAATGGATTGCTCATTCCCACTCAAGCGGAGAAGCATTCTGTCATGGGCCTCCCTCACCTCTTAGCTCGATCTCGAAGGATCTTTGAAGAAACAGAGGTGGTAAACCCGTGGGCCTATATTCTTATTAACATGATTAGAATAAGCGATCTGAATGATCGCGAGTGGCACGATCGTATTCGAGAACAATACTCGGGTGCGGTTCTCAGAGCCATGGTTCGAAATAACACGGACCTAAAGAAGTCTGCCACCGGTGGGATGCCCATTGTTGTGTTTGATAATCGTTGTTCTGGGTATGAGGATTTTCTCCAGGTTACACAAGAGTTGATTGCTGAATTGGAAGAAGATGCCCCTCACCTGAGAGTCGTTGGCTCCAGAGCTGTAAACGAGTGAGAGGCATACGATGGCAGAACCAATCAAACTTTCGATCAAGCCATTGTCCTCAAGTGAAAGAAAAAAGCGTCGTATTGACGGTTTAGCTGTCTCGCTCGATGACAAAGACCCAAAATTTCTACCTGCTAATAGCCCACACTCGGTTTTAATCAACGCAGCCTCTCTAATCAGTCCTCGGTCGAGTGAGCTGAAGAAGGAAGATGTAGCAGAGATACGGTCAGACCGTGATACCACGGTACTACGGTCTGACCGTAGTACCACGGATTTACTAGAGCGGATAGATCTACAGTCAAATGCTGGTACCCTAGACGGCTCCCCTACATATGACATACAGCCCAAAGCACCTCAATTCGACGAGGAGACCGGGGATGATCACAATCAGCCTTCTGCTGCAGTTAATGACCAGGCAAGTATTCCGTTGTCAGAAATGCAATGGCTCCTATGGCAAGAACTCCAGCGGCTGAGCCAGAATAATCAGCGAACATGCTTTCAAGAGTTAGTGGCGACGTTAAAGCAAAAAAGGCGCGGACTCCAGCGCGCCGTTGAGGCGCTCAAGAAAGAAGGCGCAATTAAACTTCATTATGTTCGCACTAAAGAATTCCAGGGATTTTCGGTCGAGATTAATCCGGATATTCGCTTCCATGTAGGATCCCAAAAAGAGGTTTACGGTCTAATTAAGAGAGGTCTGACCGTGGTACCACGGCACCACGGTCAGACCGTGGTGCCGTGGTACTCCGAACGCAATAAATATGTATGTAAAAAGAATACACACATACTTGGGGATGACTTACGACTGCTTCTTGAAAACGCTCCTGCTGAGTGGAAGATCCGCGAACAGACTCTGGTTCAAATTGCAGATGCATTTCCAATGATGACAGCTCTTGAATTCCGTCTGTCGCTTCGTCGATTAGTAGATCAAGCTAAGAATGGGAAGCAAGTCATTCAAAATCCCAATGCCTGGCTCAAGGCGTCCTTTGAGAGAAATGGTGGTCCCTTGGTTACTGAGCGCGAAATAGAAGTGCGGGTACGCCAGCACGAGGCGAATGTTGTTGCGCCTCCTCAAACTCGCTCACAACCACTTCAGCCTGAGGCGCAGGATGTTGAGACTATGCGACGCTACATGAATGCGAGCCTAGAAGAACGGAGAGCAATCGACCAACTCGCAGAGGAAAAGGTTGGACGGTTGTTGGCAACTATCTCATCCGACAAACACGCAGGGGTTCTGGAAGAGGCACGACTCGAATGTACGCGCGAATACTTTGGTGCGAAAGCGAAAACAGGGCAGGGGTGACGAAGTCGACATTCAGCGTCTGTTTGGAGTCAGGTAACTTTGGTTCCCGAACCTAGTCTCCTTTTGTTTATTCTCCAAAACCGTCGATTCGCTGAGAGGGGTAGGCGAGTCTGCTGTCGTTCTTTAAAAAAGTGCCTCGCTTCTTTCTCCGGAACACGTTCCTCGGATGTTCCACAGTTCCACGGAACCTCTAAAAACTATTCCGCACTCCGTGTTTGATGACAGCGTTTCCAGAGTGCTAGCAGGCGTGCAAACACGTGTTGCCAATGGGCGCTTTTTGAGCCCGTCACAATCAGTTTTCTGACCCTAATAAAAACACCAGGTTAGGGCAGAGCGAAGTAGACATACTGGCCCCTTATCAGACATAAAAGGACGGGGTCGCGTTTGCGAGGTCAGATTGACCGGGTAGGAAGCTATGTAGCAGAGGAGAACGCAAAGACTTTCGAGCGTGTGATGCACGGATAGTCGACGACCGGCATGATAATGGAGTCAGTCAGGGAGCCGGCATTAAACGCAATTTTCTCGTTGGCGAGAATCGACGCATCAATGAACAGCTCAAAGGGGAGGAGGGGTTTCCCGAACGGGGGAACACTCCCGGGCACGAGCCCGGTCAGCTGCAGCAGCTCTTCAGGCGAAGCAAACCGAATCTTCTTCACAGCGAAGTGGTGTTTGATCGCAAGTGAATCCAGATTGCGAGCCGCACTCAGCACAAACAAGCGACAGTCCTCTCCTACCTTCACTACGAGGGCTTTCCCCCCAATGCGGATGTCTTCGCCACGCGCACGTGCCGATTCTTCTGAGGTCAAGGTCGGTGCATGGTGGACGGTACGGTAGGAGACGCCCTCGCGCGTGAGGAGAGCGCACAGGGCGTGATACATCCTCGCCTGCACGGATGGCGTTGGTGACTGTTCCATGGTGGGTTTGTATCTTATTTTACTATGCGTTCGCAGGGAGGAAACCCAGGAGGGAAAGGTAAGGGACAACGTGAGTTCGATTATATTAGAGCGTCAGAACAGCAAGTTCCGCAGCCTGGGTAGTACGGAGGTGTAAGGGGGGTTTTTTCTCGCGGTAGGTATAGGCAATGAGGCCCGCGACGAGATTGACCATGAAGTTGGCCACACAGCAATGGCGCGAGTACTCAATCTGGCAGATATTTTTGAGTTGATCATTCACAGTGTCGATCAACGACCGCTTCTGGAGTAACAATTTGTCCCATACGGACAAGAGCTTATTTTGCATATCTTTGCGCAGCTTGCTAATCACTCAAAGTTGACAGGATGACTGATGTTGTTACGCTGCCGGCCGCAATGGGAGCGGTTCCGCCGCTTGGTGCCGTCGGATCTCCTTTCGCGTTTCTTGACGGATAGTCCGGTGCAGTTGAGTCGTGCCCCACTCCCACGCCAACTGTTGCTTGAGAGTGAATGCACTCCAGGAGGTCCCCGGTTTAATCTGTTTCGATCGCAAGCGCGACAACAGAAGATAAGCCATCACTGCGATGGCCACCGAGCGCTCCACCCGGGCCGCATCCTTGGTCACTTGGTGTTGGCCTAAGCCCCCGACACTCTTGAGTTCCTTGATACAGAGTTCCACCGGCCATCTTCGGAGCTAGAGGGCCACGGTCAGGTGCGCGGTTGCTTGCGGCAGATTGGTCACGAGCAGTTTGGTGTGTTTGGGGCTATCGTTGCGCCGCCGGCGACTCAACACGACCGTGACATCTCCCACGTGCGCCAGCTGTGCCTGCTTAGCAAACGTCCAGAAAACCCGGCGTCGAGGGGTAGGAACAACCAAGAGAACCCGGACTTGATGGTACAGATGGATGGGCAAATGGGTGACCAGATCCCACAGATGGTGCCCGTTGGCCAACTTCCAGGTCCGGGGGAAGGCGATCACAAAGCACCAGCCGCGGGCCCGAATGGCTTGCAGATTGGCCCGCGAGGGATAGGCGGCATCCGCAACCACGATGACGTGTTTGCACCACGCGGGCAAAATAATCTTACCGAGCATCTCGCGTACCAGCGCATTCTCCGATTGATAATCTGGGCTCGCTTTCGGTTTGACGAGCTGAAAGGCCAGCGGAATCCGGTAGACGTCCCATTGGGCAATCACAATGACAACATGCAATCCGAAGGTGAAGGGGGCGTACTCGTTGAGGCGGCCTTTCTTGGCCAAGGGGTTTTGCTTGCTGCGCTTGCCTTTCAAGGTACTGTCCACCACCAGATAGAGCACCCCATCTTTGGGCGGCGGAAACGCGGCCAAGGCTTCGCTCACCAGCCAGTGCAGCACTTGCTCCCACTGCCACCGGCCCGCAGCCAGCAACCGGCGCAGATGCCACGCCGCCACGTGCGTCGGGGTATAGCGTGCCAGTCCTTGTACGGTGGCTTTCCCAAAACACACCAGCTGGGCCACCAACAGCCAGCAAAACACCAAGTAAGGGCGATAGCTGAAGTAGGGCTTGAGCGGCGGGAGCAAACGCGTTACTTCCTCCGGCAGCCGGGTCATCCGGATCATGGCGAGCCTCCTGTGTCGGTCTGGTTGATGAGCTCGAATCACCCATCTGCCTACCTGCCAGGTGGTTCGCCAGCAAGCATCGGTGGTGCAGTTCTGGTCTGGGACAATCGCGAAAAGACAGAACTATCAAGCGACGAATCCTCTCAACCTTTCAACTTTGAGTTAGTTAGGACCCAGGCTGAAGGAGATCAAAAGATGGGGTGTCCGACCAATAGTTGACTTGCCGATCTCCGGGCATGGCCTCTTGCTCTTCCTCCGCAAGCCAGCCTCTTCCTCTGCAGTCGGTCGGCATACTGCTGACCAAACTTGCGGCACCACACTTCTCAATATACTTGAACAGCCTTGTGGCATACACTGCTGAGGAAGCGAACACATGAAAGCACATTCCACCAGTTACGTACAAGGATCCTGCGCGCAGCACTCTAGGTCGATGGGCGTTTCCCTGTATGGATACCGTTGCAAATATTTCTAGGGAAGGCCCTTCTGTGTCTCTTTCAAAGCCTCCAGCATTGCGGTTCCAGAAGCCAAGCGCGGACACGTTGTGTGTAGAGCTCTCGGGTAGTTGGACAAGAGAGGCGGAGGTTCCTGCGATCAGCGGAGTGACGCAACAGCTGGAGTCCTCACCTCAGGTGCAACGTCTCACTTTCGACACCCAAGGGCTGCAGACATGGGACAGCACCCTGCTGCCGTTTCTACTGAAATGCGTAGCCTTGTGTAATCAGCATCAGATCACCTGTGATCTTTCGAGCCTACCTCAGGGAGCCCAGCGACTTTTGCACCTCGCCACTGCGGTGCCTGAGCGCTCTGACGCTCGCCGCGAAAGTGTGGCCGAGCCCTTCGTAGCTCGTATTGGCAAGAGTGTTCAGGGAAATCTCGCTGAGGCAAAAGAACTCGTGGCGTTCCTCGGTCAGGTGACGATTGCCTTCTCCCGTTTGCTGCATGGCCGTGCTCGCTTTCGTCGCACTGACTTCTTCCTTGTGATGCAAGAGTGCGGTGCGCAGGCCTTGCCAATTGTTTCCTTGATTAGTTTTCTCGTCGGACTCATTCTCGCCTTTGTTGGCGCCGTACAACTACGTCAGTTTGGCGCGCAAATCTACGTAGCGGATCTGGTCGGCATCGCCATGGCGCGAGAAATGGGCGCGATGATGACCGGCATTGTGATGGCTGGCCGCACTGGCGCCGCCTTCGCGGCACAATTAGGCACAATGATGGTGAATGAAGAAATCGACGCCCTCACCACGACTGGTCTGCCGCCCATGGAGTTTCTCGTCCTGCCCCGTATGTTGGCGCTCATACTGATGGTGCCGCTGCTGTGTCTCTATGCCGATTTGCTGGGGATATTGGGTGGAATGGTCATTGGCGTCGGCATGCTCCACCTCGGCATAGTGCAGTACTTCAACGAAACACAGAAAGCGTTAACGCTGACAACCTTTGCGCTGGGCTTGATCAAAGCTGCGGTGTTTGGCGCGATGGTTGCCTTGGCGGGCTGTTTGCGCGGCGTGCAAAGTGGTCGGAGCGCCGCTGCAGTTGGCGAGGCTGCCACTTCCGCGGTCGTGACCGGGATCGTCTGGATTATTGTGACCGACGCGATCTTAACGATCATATATGAAGTGTTGGGCCTGTGAAAGAGAACGCTATGTCAGAACAGACTTCCACGCGCAGCGCTCATTTGGCCATACGAGATCTGACGATGGCCTATGGCAGTTTCGTCATCCAGCGTGATCTCACCTTTACCGTCTATCACGGCGACATTTTCATCATCATGGGTGGGAGCGGGTGTGGCAAGAGCACGCTACTTAAGCATCTCATTGGGCTGAAAGCGCCAGCGAAAGGCGAAGTACTGTTCGCTGGCCAGAGTCTGTGGGCAGCGGAACCGGAAGAACGCGAGCGGATGATGCGCCGCTTTGGGATACTGTACCAAAAGGGGGCGTTGTGGAGTTCCTTAACCTTGGCCGAGAATGTGGCCTTGCCTCTCGAGCAGTATACGGACCTTAAGCCCAGTCAGATTCGTGAGTTAGCCTCGTTAAAGCTTGCCCTAGTAGGACTCGCGGGGTTTGAAGACTATTATCCTGCGGAGATCAGTGGCGGTATGCAAAAGCGCGCGGGGCTCGCACGTGCCATGGCGCTGGACCCGGAGATTCTCTTCTTTGACGAGCCCTCGGCGGGTTTGGACCCGATCAGTTCCAAGTTGCTCGATGATTTAATTCTCGAATTGCGCGACAGTCTGGGCGCAACCATTGTGATTGTCACGCATGAACTGGCCAGCATCTTCGCCATTGGCACCAACTCGGTGTTTCTCGATCCTGAGACTAAGACGATGATCGCGCACGGGAATCCGAAGGTACTACTCACTGAATCACCTGACCCCAAGGTACGACAATTTCTCACGCGCGGAGAGGAGCAGGTATGAGTCGACAAGCCAGTCCAACCACGATCGGTGCATTTGTCATTGGGGCGCTCCTCCTTCTACTCGTTGGCATTGTAGTTTTCGGCTCGGGGAAGTTCTTTACCGACACAATCAAGGTCGTCATGTATTTTCAAGGTGATCTCACCGGATTGAACACGGGTGCGCCGGTTGCTTATCAAGGGGTACCCATTGGTACCGTCACTAGCCTCGAAGCGGTGCTCGACCCACAAGATCTATCGGCGCGCACCCCAGTGATGGTGGAAATCCGCCGCGACCGCCTGCGCGTGAAGGGGGGCGAAGGTGCAATGCCAACAAAAGGCACGGCCCTCAAAGCGATGGTGGAAGAGAAAGGGCTACGCGCCCAGTTACAACTGGAGAGTATGGTGACTGGGCAACTGTTCATCCAACTCGCCTATCATTCGGATGTCCCTCCGGCACAGTTGAGTATTGATCCGCTGACCAACCTGCCTGAGATTCCGACCATTCCTACGGCATTACAAGAGGTAGAGGCTGCCGTGCGCAAAGGCTTGATCAAGCTCGGTGAGTTACCTTTGGAAGAAATTGTTGCCAGTCTCAACCATACGCTGCAAGGCATCGACCGCTTAGCGAACGCGCCCGAGGTAGCTGAGTCGCTCCGCACACTCAAGGCTACGCTAACCGATACACAGCAGCTTATACAGCATATGGACAAACACTTAGAAGTTGCGGTAACAAGCTTCACGACCACAATGGGCGGGGCCAATAAGTTAGCTCAAGATATGAGTAAGTTGACTCGGACTGTAGACGAGCGGGTGCCGGAACTGGCAACCACTTTCACCGAGACGGCCAAGTCGGCACAGAAAACCCTCGAGCACGCCCAGCAGACCTTGGCATCCATGGATGGCACGATCGAGCCCAATTCGCCTGTGCGCTATGAAATGGTGAAAGCCCTACAGGACCTATCCGACGCGGCCCGCGCTCTCCGGGCGTTGGCCGATTATCTTGAGCGCTATCCTAATGCAGTACTCTTTGGCCGTACTGACGCCGGAGCAAAATAATGCGATCGCCTTGCTCATTGTTCGCACTGCTGTTGGTCTCTTTGGGTCTCGTTGCTCTCGCGGGATGTAGTCTGGGTCGAGAACCACCACCGACGCGGTTGTATGTCTTGACCGCTTTGCCACAATCTGAACGCGCGGCAACGCCTGTACTCACGTCGAGTGACACTCTGGGAGTCGGCCCCGTGACATTGCCGCAGTACACCGATCGCGCGCAGATTATCACCGGCGCCACGAGTCCTGAACTGAATCGATCGCCGTTCGCGCAATGGGCTGAGCCGCTGGAGGCGAACTTCGCACGCGTCTTGACGGACAACCTATCGTTATTGCTCGCCACCGATCAAGTCATGACCTTTCCGTGGCATGGACTGACGTCTCCCACGTATCAAGTCATTGTTGATGTCACCACATTTCTTGGGGAACCCGGCCAGCAGGCGTCGCTAGAGGCACGGTGGAGCGTCATCGGGAAGAATGGCAAAGACGTCTTAGTGCGGAAGAAGTCGAGTTTTAGAGAACCGATCGGAACAGCCGATTACCAAGCGCTGGCAGCAGGGCTGAGCCGTACGGTCGCACAGCTCAGTCGTGAGATTGCCACCACCCTCACAGCCTTGGAGCAGCAGGCGGGACATCCCGTCGCAGCGGTGCGATAGCTGACGATAATCTCAGCATCCAAGGTACCAATCGAGAAAAGTGTGGGGAGAGAAAGCGGAAGGGTAACGGTAGACAAGCATGATGAACATGCCTGCTCTTCTGTACCGTCACCGCAAGCCAGCCTCCTTCTCCCTCCTCTGCAGAGCGCCACCTGGCGCGCCACCTAACGGAACCAGCGTCCGCACGCCGAGCGCAGACAAAGGTTTCGCCGGCCGTCCAGGAGTCCACGCCCGTGACACTCTGTGTCACATCTTTGTGCAGCCCTTTTTCACGCCGAGTCTTTTGAACACGTCAACGGATGCAGAAAGGAGAAAAGCTATGCGTCTTACATGGAGACAGCCACTGTTCATGATCGTTGCCATCGGGGTGCTCCTGGGAGCTTTTGCGAGGGTCGGCCAAGCCGCCCCCGCCATTTTCGGCTCTCCCCTGGTCGTGACGATGAGCGGCACGTTGCAGCCCTTTACCGGGCAGGAAAGCCAGGGCCTGAACACGCTTACCGTCACCATCGACAATAAGCAGAAGTGGCTCTTCAAGGTCAATCGCGTCGAGACGGTCACCGGCGCACAACACGGGGTGATGCTCCTCAACGAGATCTTTCCGCCGGAACTCAGCATCAAGGGTTCGACGTCCACCATGGCAGTGTTGGAAGACCCCAGTGTGGTGAGGGAACCGGTAACCTTGCAAGGCTTCCTCTACATCGCGGATCGCGCGTTCTATGTGGCGGACGTCCGCGTCGCCGGGCAGACGGCGGAGGAGACGCGATAAATATGAAACCGAGGACTTGGCGGCGCCAACGGCAAAGCGTCGCCTGCCGCGAGGCCATACGGCCGGAGAAGTGAATGCGGCAGAAAGGAGACCTTTTAGTATGAGTAAGAAAACGGTGGCTGAGCTCTTAGTGGAGACACTGGCTGGAGCTGGCGTCGAGCGCATCTACGGCGTCGCCGGCGACTCTCTCAACGGCATCACCGATGCCCTCCGCACACGGGACGATCTGCAGTGGATTCCCGTGCGCCACGAAGGCGGCGTTTGCCGCCGGAGCCGAGGCGCATCTGAGCGGCCACTTGGCGGTCTGCGCCGGCAGTTGTGGCCCTGGGAACCTGCATCTGATCAACGGTCTCTACGACTGTCACCGCAGCCGAGTCCCGGTCCTCGCCATCGCTGCGCAGATCCCCAGTCATGAAATCGGCAGCGGCTATTTTCAGGAAACCCACCCCGAACACCTCTTTGCCCAGTGCAGCCATTACTGTGAACTCGTGTCCCAGCCCGAGCAGATGCCGCGGGTTTTGGAGATTGCCATGCAGACTGCCCTTTCACGCCGCGGGGTGGCGGTGATTGCGCTCCCCGGCGATGTCGCCCTGCGGGAGGCCACTACACACCAGCCGCGGCTCCATTTTCCGCAGCCGACGCCACGGGTGTGTCCGGCCGAGGACGAACTCGCGGCGTTGGCCAAAATCCTCAATGCGGCGACCAAGATCACCATCCTGGGTGGAGCGGGCTGCGCCGGGGCGCATACGGAGCTGATCGAACTGGCGGCGAAGCTGCAAGCCCCGATCGTGCACGCGCTGCGCGGCAAAGAATTTATCGAGTACGACAACCCGTTTGACGTGGGCATGACGGGCTTGCTGGGCTTTTCGTCCGGTTATCACGCGATGCTGAACTGCGACGTGCTGTTAATGATTGGCACAGACTTTCCCTACCGGCAGTTCTTTCCCACGCAGGCCACGGTGGTGCAGATTGACCTCCGGGGCGAACAGCTGGGCCGGCGCACCAAGCTCGACTACGGCTTTGTGGGAGACACCAAGACGACCCTGCAAGCCCTCCTGCCACAGCTGCATCAACACACCGACAACCGGCATTTGCAGGCCTCGCGCACACACTATCAGACGGCACGCAAAGGCCTCGATGACCTGGCGAGTGGGGAACCCGGCAGCAAATTGATCCATCCGCAATATGTGGTCCGCGTGCTCGACGAACTGGCAGCTACCGACGCGATTTTTACGTGCGATGTGGGTACCCCGACCATCTGGGCGGCGCGCTATCTGACAATGAATGGCCAGCGACGGCTCCTGGGCTCCTTTAATCATGGGTCGATGGCCAATGCCTTGCCCCAAGCCATCGGCGCGCAGGTCAGTCATCCCGGCCGGCAAGTCGTCTCGTTGTCTGGAGACGGCGGTCTCGCCATGCTCCTGGGTGAGCTGCTTTCGCTGCGACAGTTACAGCTGCCGGTCAAGATAGTGGTGTTCAAGAATGACGCCCTGGCCTTTGTCGAACTGGAAATGAAGGTGGCCGGGATCCTTGATTTCGGCACCGCGCTGCACAACCCGGACTTCGCCACGCTGGCCGAGGCGGCGGGGCTGCTGGGGCTGCGGGCCGAGACCCCGGAGCAAGTGCGCCCGGTGCTGACGCAAGCGCTCAGGTATGACGGGCCCGCGCTGGTTGAAGTGCAGGTCTCCCGGCAGGAACTGGCGATGCCACCGACGGTCACGCTAGAGCAGGTGAGGGGCTTTAGCCTCTTCATGCTCAAGGCGGTGCTCAGCGGGCGCGGTGACGAACTCCTCGATCTGGCGAAGACCAACCTCCTCCGCTAACTCGCCCCAAGATGGGATGGTCAAAGGAAGGCTCTCTATATCACTTTAAGTGACTTATTCCAGTAGGGTGTCTTCGGAAGAAGTCATGATGACAATCTATCGGAGTACTGTCGGCTCGTGAGGCTTTGGTGCAAACTATCACAATCATTTTTTGAGTGTTGCATGTTGGTGCTTTTACCGTGCGCACTTTTCAGAGAGAGGCTCATAGAGTGATTTTATGCATCAGTGGCTCATGAACCTTGGTTCACAACGAATAATGAAAATGAGGTGTCTCGTCAGAGTCACTCTATTGCCTTGCAGCACAACGAGAGAAGCCACTATTTTCGAGGGAGAGCCGATTCCACAAGAGTCCTCCCTTCCTCCCGACACCCGCCTATCGCCAAGCTGGCTCGCCAGACGAATCGTGTTGACCGGTTCCATTGCCCATGCGGCAATGCATCTCGCGGCACGCGTGCCACCCTCGCAGGCTCTCCAAAGCCCAGCTATCACGTTGGAATCATTACAGATGTCATGTGCGATGATAATCTCACTATAAGTGCAGCATTCCCAGGCTAGCACTACCTAACGACGAAGGATGGAGTGCGCGATGTTAAAACTCTGGTTCGCTGGCGGAATTTCACTGTTGTTCTGTTGCGCCCTCTCAGCGCAGGGCGAGGAGCCTCGCGTTCAGAATATTGTTCTTGTTCATGGCGCCTGGGCCGACGGTTCAGGCTGGAAGGATGTGTCCGACCTTCTGGTCAAGGACGGCTACAAGGTCAGCATCGTACAAGAGCCGGAGACGTCCTTTCCGGACGATGTGGCTGCCACAAAACGGGTCTTGGCTCAGCAAGATGGCCAGTGCATACTTGTGGCGCATAGTTATGGCGGAGCCGTAATCACCGAAGCCGGGACGGATCCATCCGTTGCCGGATTGGTATACGTAGCGGCCCACATGCCAGACGCTGGAGAGAGTGAGGCGGACGACGGCAAGCGCTTTCCCAGTGACCTCAGTAAGTCTAGTGCGATACAGAAGACGACAGACGGGTTTACGTACCTCGACCCCAGGCAGTTTCACGAGTACTTCGCGGCCGACCTGCCTGCTGAGCGGGCCGCTTTCATGGCGCAATCGCAGGTGTTCAACGCAGCTGACAATTTCAAAGCCGTTATCACGACGCCGGCGTGGAGGAGTAAACCGAGTTGGGTGGTGGTAGCGACAAAAGACAGAATCATCAATCCCGAGCTGGAACGGTGGTATGCCGACCGCGCCCACAGTCACACGATCGAAGTCGCCGGCGCGAGTCATGTGGTCTACATCTCCAGACCGAAGGAGGTGGGGGCTGTGATCGAAGACGCGGCAAGGCATGCTCGGGACAAGAATTAAGGATAGCAATGAAGAGTATTCCCCTTGCCGTTCAAGCCGCTGAAGCCTCTGAGTAGATGATCAACGGGCGGGGGTGTTTTCCGGTAGTGTTTCACACAGGGGGGAGACGCGCCCAGGGCGCAGAAGGCAGGATGAGTACGCCTGCACGGCAGCGCGAAGAGCATGAGCGCAGGGAAACGGATACCGGCGCAGCGATCATGCTGGCTTCACCCGAGGGCGGTCACCCATCGCTGGATTCCTGAAAGCGACCGCCGGACCACCGCAGTGAGGCTGCTGGTTGACGCTCGCATGCAATATCTGACATGCAATGGCGGTGAACACGGAGGAGGGACGAACATGGCAACTCCCATTCTAATTACTAGCGCGGCGGGGCGCGTCGGTGGGATCGGGCGCACGGTCACCGAACTGCTATTAGAGCAAGGCAAAGCGGTGCGGGCGATGGTGCGCCATGACGACGACCGTGCGCAGGTGTTACGCGACAGAGGGGCGGAGGTCGTAGTCGGCGATCTGCTCGACCTCCAGTCGATGCATAGGGTGATTGCTGGCTGCGAGACGATGTACTTTGGGATGTCGGTGTCGGAGGCTTATCTGGCCGCGACCGTGAATGCGGCGGCGGTAGCCAATCATCACGGCGTGCAGGCGTTGATCAATATGTCGCAGATGACGCTCGCCCAGATGAGTATTACCGAAACTACCGCGAGCCCGCAGCACAAGTTGCACTGGCTCGCCGAGCAGACGCTGAACTGGTCGGGGCTGCCGGTCGTGCACGTACGGCCGACCGTATTTCACGAAGGCTTCTTCCTGCTTTTCACGGTCGAGTCGGTCAGGAACGCAAACCAAATCAGGCTCCCGCTGGGCGAAGGCAAGACGTCGCCGGTCGCAGCGGAAGACGTGGCCCGTGTGGTCGCCGTGCTGCTCACCAATCCGCAGCCGCATATCGGCAAGATCTATCACCTGACGGGGCCGCAGTCCGAGAACCTTCATTTCTATGCCCGGGAGTATTCCAAGGCGCTGGGCCGCCCGATCACCTATCAGGACATTCCGCTCGCGCCGTGGCGGGAGGGGTTGCTCGCGCGCGGCTTGCCGGTGCACCTGGTGCACCACCTCGCGACGATGGCGGAGCTGCACCGTGCAGGCCGCTACGACCGGATGTCGGACGACGTGCGCACGCTCACGGGGCAAGAGCCGCTGAGCCTGCAGGAGTTTGTCAGGAAGCATGCGGCGACGTTCACCGCCCGAACTACGCCAATGCCATGGTGACCACCAATGAAGTCGTGGATTCACTCTCTTCTCTCTAACCCTGCGGAATCAAGGCCGCAGTAATACTTCCTTCATGAGCGTGCTGCCGGCAGCAGGATACACGGTCACCAACAGCAGTACTCGATGGAACCGCTCACCCAGCCCCGGCGAAAGCAAGGAGCCCCTCAAGGCTCTCCTGGTTGTGTCGCAACTTTTCCCTCGCAAGGCCATTCGCATCAGAGACTGCCAGAGAAAATCACGATCGATAAGAGTGGCAGCAACACCGCGGCGATCAAACGCTACAACAAGCTTCACAAAGCCGCGATTGTCATCCGTCACGCGAAATATCTCAATAACGTCGTGGAGCAGGACCATCACGCCGTGCAACGGCTGACGCGTCCCATGCTGGGGTTCAAGTGGTTTTGGGCGGCGCGGTGTACGATCGCCGGCATAAGTCATGCACGCGATTCGTAAAGGGCAGCTGATAGCTCCAGGACATTCGTTACAGACGCCCGCGGAGCAATTCTATGCCTTGGCTGCATAGATAACATAATGTGATAATTCATCTCGCCTTCATCTAAAACTTGCGACAGTGCCCGGACGCATCCTCCCATTGGCGCGCCTCCTGGGCGGGCGCCATAGGAGGAGAATCGCGGTCGACCCAGGTGATACGGGGCCGTACACGGTTGTGCAGCTCTCTGTCACGCCGTTGTGCAGCCCTTTGTCACGCATAGTTCTATGAGCGCGTCTGCGGATTCTCAGAGGCGCGTCGGTCAGCGACAGGCGCCGGCTTGAATTCAAGAGTAGGGTGCGGCCGGACCTCTATCTTGCCACATCACCGCAGATAATCCTGGTGCGTTCTTCTGAAAAGGAATCCTGTTTGAACTCTAGATCTGCTCACACGAGATGGGCTATCGTCCTGGCTGGCGGTGAAGGCCCACGCGTACGCGCCTTTCTCCAACAACTCTGTGGCGGGCGTGGCATCAAACAATTCTGCGCGGTAGTCGGGCGGCGATCCATGTTGGAGCACACGTTGACGCGCGTCGAACGCCGCTTCCCGCGAGATCGTATCCTCGTCGTGGTCAGCCGCGACCACAAGACGTATTGGCAAACTGGACGAAGTCCTCGCTCGTCTTCGACAACGTGGAAGCAAGAGCGTCTGCACAAACGCCCAGCAAAACTGTGCAGAAACAAATACTCTCCACGCTCCACTGAACAGGGGTCGATCCAACACGGCTTTGTCGGTGGACCCTGACATGGCCTTTGGTGCTGCCCGTCTCTCACAGGGAGCCAAAGATGAGAAGCAGAGAGGAGCGCGCAGTGATCATTAAAGTACTACTTGCAGTAACGATGAGTCTTTTCATCGACAGCTGTACTATTTCATCGGCAAGATCTCAGGCAAGCGCACCTCATGAAGAAGCTCCGCCACCGCCAAACCCTGATCCTCTTGAATGGTTTAACCAACCAGTATTTCAGTTTAACTTGAAGCTTGATGAATATGTCTTACGGCCGGTCGCTACTGGCTATGCCAAGATCGTACCTACTCCTGGCCGACGGAGAGTCGATAATTTCTTCAAGAACCTGTTCGTAGTTCAGCGTTTCGCTAACAATCTCTTGCAAGGCAAATTTCCCAAAGCTGGTCAGGCAGTTGGTCGCTTCGTCATCAATACGGCTATTGGCGGTGTAGGGCTCTTTGACGTGGCTGATGACTGGCTTGGCTGGAAAGATAGCGGAGAAGACTTTGGCCAGACGCTGGCATTTTACGAGATCTCTTCGGGGCCGTATCTCGTAATACCATTTTGGGGCCCTTCGACCATCCGTGATACCGTCGGTCTAGCGGCTGACGCGGCCATGAACCCGATGAATTATCTCCTCTCGACCACTGAGGCACTCGCCGTCAACGGAGGCCTTGCGATTGGGAATGCGATCAATTCTCGATCTCTCAATCTCGAACTCTTTGAAGACGCGGACCGCTATTCCGTGGATCTGTACGGGGCGGTCCAGGATGCTTATTTGCAAAGAAGAGAACGGCAGATCGAGGAGTAATAATGCTGGAGGGGGAAAATTTCATGACAATTTTGCGCACCGTTTGCTGGAAGCTTATAGGAGTAAGTGTCTTACTCCTATCGCTCACCACCTGCGCCGTCGCTGACTCTCCCGCAGATACGATTCGTTCGACAGTCGAGCGGGCACGTGCAGTGCTCGACGATCCTGCCTATCAAGGGGATGATCATCGCCTGCAGCGTCTCGAAAAAGTGAAAGCAGTTGTTTTACCGCAGTTCGACTCTCAGGAAATGGCTAAACGAACACTGGGGCCTTACTGGAAAGAGAGAACTGAAGAACAACGAAAGGAATTCATCCAGCTCTTTACCGCCCTCGTCGAAAAAGCGTATAGCAGCAGTCTCGATCGTTACCGCACAGGGGTGCAATTTTTCTTTGACCAAGAACGTATCGACAACGACTTTGCCGAAGTGGATACCCGCATTTTCGATCCAACCCTAAACAAGACCTTCTCCATTAATTACTGCCTGCGTCAAGTGAATGGCCAGTGGTTGGTCTACGATGTCGTAGTCGAAAACGTCAGTTTAGTGAATAATTATCGCAACCAATTTAATCGTATCCTAAGTACGTCTTCATACGAAGGCTTAGTGCAAAAGCTGCAAACGAAGCTACAACAACTCGATACGGCTCCACCATCAGAAAGCTAATCGTGGGAGGAAGTCAAATTCTTCAAGATTTCACATTGCGGCGATTAATCAATGGCAGAGCCCTTAGCAGCGAAGAGGCAACAGAATCGTGCCCTCTCTAGCCACCATATCATTTGCAACCACGTGATTGGAAAACTCAAGGTGGTTAATCAGTTTCAGCAATCCCCTTGTGAATCTTCTCAACGTAATCATATGCGCCCAGGCGTTGTGCATCTGCTCGTGGGCCAGCCGCTCTACGTAGTGGCTCCCGCTCCACGCGTCGATCATCATGTTTGTGCGGTGAAATTTCACACATTTGTGCAGTCCTTTGTCACGCCTCTCGCCTAATAAACAAATCGCTGTAACCAGCGCGTTCATTAGAGGCAACATCTGCGGTTCCGTCGCAAAGTCGACAGTAAATGGCTGTTATCTATTTGAGTCAGAACAGGGAACGGGCTGAGAAATAACCTGTCGGTAACTTCCCGGTAACCTGCCGGTAACGAATGAGGAGGAGAAAGACCATGACTATACTGAGCCAAACCCTGCGCACGAAATACCGGAAAGCTCTCCTGGCTGCAGTGGCTCTGCTTGTTCTGCTACCGCCTGCCGGTGCCTTGGCTGCAGAGCGGGAGGGGACCGTACTCTTTTTCTCGTTGGAGGACCTCCAACAGGCGCTGTCCCGGCCATCACCCTTCTCGCTGTTCTTGCAACTGTCGTCCAGCTTCGCGCAGCGGGAGCAGCCCGAGGCGGAGACACAGGACGGCCCCTTAGAGCGGAATGCCCGCTGGGGCAACGGCTTGGGGGTCGATGGCTATACTCACCCGGGGACCCGACCCCTGTGGGGCTACTAAAGTGTAACCACCATCCCAGAAAGGGAGAACTATCATGGGACTGTTTGAGGCTTTGTTTGCGGGTGGTCTGTTGACTACGGCCTACTTCCTGCTTTTTACGGCTGCCCCGCTGAGGCGCAGGATTGAGAGACCTCTGTCGCGACGAAGCAAATGCTAATGGGAAAAAGGACAAATATGATCGAAACCGTTGGGCTTCTCATCGGGGCTGCTCAATCGGACCCGAGGTATCGGAGGCTCTCTGCGGCGCGCGCAGGGCAGCACGCTGGTGGGGATGGCGTTTGATGTGGCAGGGCAAGACCGTCGAGAGAACACGAGAGGAGTAAACCGATGAGCGCGGCACTGCCGATTGTGTACCTGGCCAGACACGGAGAAACCGCCTGGACACTCTCGGGCCAACACACGGGACTGACCGACCTGCCGCTCACAGAACGAGGCGAGCGCAATGCCCGCCGGCTCGAGGAACGGTTGCGCGGTGTGACGTTCACCAAGGTGTTGACCAGCCCGTTGCAGCGTGCCACCCGGACCTGCGAGCTGGCCGGCTTTGGAGCCGTGGCGGAAATCGACCGCGACTTACTCGAATGGAATTATGGCGCGTATGAGGGGCGCCGTACCGCTGACATCCACCGGGAGCACCCGGATTGGCAATTGTTTCGCGATGGCTGCCCTGGCGGGGAATCGCCGGACGAGGTTCGCGTGCGGGCAGACCGCGTGGTGACACGCGTGCGTGCGGTCGAAGGCGATGTGCTACTGTTCTCCAGTGGGCATTTCCTGCGTGTCTTCGCCGCCCGGTGGCTCGGGCTCGATGCCGAGATCGGGAAATACTTCCTGCTGAGCACAGCGAGTCTGAGTGCGTTTGGCTACGAACACAACCTCTCGCAGCCAGTAATTCGACTGTGGAACGACATTCGGCATGTCGGCAGCTAACCAAACCGGGTATGAGCCAAGCAGCCGAAGCGAACGAGTCGGAGAACAGTACGGAAAAATGAGGCGTTGGGGCAACGGAAAACGCAAATGCAGGTAAGGAATAAGGCGGTGAAAGCACAAAAACAGAACAGGTCCGTTTCCGCTACAGCAACTGGATCCGGGGTAGTCGAGCTCTTGCAGCAATACGGCTGCGGCCCGGTTCAATTGACTGGAAGTGCCGATGCGCTGTACGAGCGGCATCTCGCCTTTGACAACGTTATGGAAGTGACGACGATTGGCACTCGCGAGCGTTTTGAGGCCATCGCTCGCTCCGTACGTGATATCCTCTCGCAGCGATGGGTGCAAACCGAAAGGACCTATGAGCGCGAGAACCCCAAGCGCGTCTACTATCTCTCGATGGAATTTCTCATCGGCCGCTCGCTGGCCAACAATGTCACGAACCTTCTCCTTGATGACATCACCAAAGAAGCGGTCAAGCGAAGAAACCTCGACTGGTTCGAGTTGCTGGAGCAGGAACCCGACGCGGGCCTTGGCAATGGGGGCCTCGGGCGCCTGGTAGCCTGCTTCCTCGATTCGCTGGCGACCATGCAAATCCCGGCTATGGGGTATGGCCTGCGCTATGAATACGGCATCTTCAAACAGTCCATCCAGGACGGCTGGCAACAGGAACTTCCGGACAACTGGCTTCGTCGCCCCGATCCATGGGAAGTTGCGCGTCCGTACGAGACAGTCGAAGTGAAGCTCAACTGCTCATTCGAGGTGTGCGGTGGGGCCTTACGGGCCGTGCCCGGCCAGCCCTCCGTTTTGATCGGCGTCCCGTTTGACCGTCCAGTGGTAGGCTACGGCGGCAAGACCATCAATACGCTGCGCCTCTGGGCCGCGGCCGCGCACGATTACTTTAACTTTCAAGAATTCAGCAGCGGCGATTTCGTCGGCGCGCTGGCTGAGACGCTTGAGGCAGAATCGCTGACCCGCGTCTTGTATCCGGACGACCACACGAGCATGGGGCAGGGATTGCGGTTTGTGCAGGAATATTTTCTCGTTGCCTGCTCTCTGGCTGATCTCGTACGGCGCTTCCGGGCGAGCAACGCCGACTGGAGCGCACTCCCCCAGAAAGTCGCCATCCAGCTCAACGACACCCACCCGACACTGGCGGTCCCGGAGTTGATGCGGATTTTGCTTGACGAAGCCCACCTCGCATGGGACGAGGCGTGGGACCTTACACAACGGACTTTGGCGTACACCAATCACACCCTACTGCCCGAAGCTCTGGAGAAATGGCCGGTCGCATGGTTCGAGCTCCTGCTGCCGCGTCATCTGGAGATCATCTTCGAGATCAATCGCCGCCTGCTGGATGAGGTCCGAACGCGCTTTCCCAGCGATGACGGACGCGTCCAGCGCGTGAGTCTTGTGGAGGAGAGCACCGAGCGCAAGATTCGCATGGCCAACCTGGCTATCGTCGGCTCGCATAGCACTAATGGTGTCGCCGCGATTCATTCTCAGTTGCTGCGCGCGATGACCGTCAAAGATCTGGCTGAATTGTTTCCCGAACGTTTCAGCAACAAGACCAACGGCGTCACGCCGACGCCGGTCATCTCGCGCGCCATCCTCGTGTACAATCCAGAGTCGTCAGGAACACCTCGCGATCGTAAGTGAAGCGCAAGAGATTGTGAACGATGCACTGAAGTCCTTTGATGCGGCTCGCTAGCAGCAGGAGAGACGCTAGTGAGCGACAACCAGCACACAACGGAGGTACTACGATGAAAGCCACCCAACTGCTCCACAATCTGGGTCAGAGTCTCTGGCTCGACAACATCACCCGCGACTTACTCACCAGCGGCACCCTCAAGCGCTATATCGACGAGCTGTCGGTGACGGGACTTACCTCGAATCCGACGATCTTCGACCATGCCATCAAAAACAGCACTGCCTACGATGCTACAATTCGCAAAAAGATTGAGGAGGGAAAGTCGGCGGAGGAGCTGTTCTTTGAGCTTGCACTCGAGGATCTCACACAGGCCGCCGATCTGTTCCGACCCGTCTACGAGCGGACCAACGGCGTTGACGGGTGGGTGTCGTTGGAAGTGTCGCCCCTGCTGGCCTACGACACGGCTAGCACCATCGCCGCGGCCAAGAGTTTACACACCCGGGCAGGATGTCACAATCTGTTCATTAAAATTCCCGGTACCAAGGAAGGGTTGCCCGCTATCGAAGAGGCGATCTTCGCCGGCGTGCCTGTCAACGTGACGCTCTTATTCTCCCGTGAGCAGTACATGGCGGCGGCTGAAGCTTTCCTGCGCGGTATCGAGCGACGTATCGATGCTGGCCTTCAGGCCGACGTCGCTTCCGTAGCTTCGGTTTTCGTCAGCCGTTGGGACGCTGCCGTCGCTGGCAAGGTGCCCGCCGCGCTGCACAACACGCTCGGTATCGCTATCGCCAAGCGCACTTACAAAGCGTATCGCGACCTGCTTGGCTCACCCCGTTGGCAGCGTGTCTATAACGCGGGCGCCCGGCCGCAACGCCTGCTGTGGGCGAGCACGGGAACCAAGGATCCCAAGGCCTCGGATGTTCTCTATATCAAGGCGCTGGCGGCACCTTTCACAGTGAACACGACGCCCGAGGGAACTTTGAAAGCCCTGGCCGATCACGGTGATATTCGCGAAATCATGTCGGCTGATGGCGGCGAGTGCGAAGCGGTGTTGGACCAGTTCGCCAAGGCCGACGTCGACGTCGAGGCCTTGGCCGCACGGCTACAGGACGAAGGGGCCAAATCGTTCGTCAATTCCTGGAACGAGCTTATGGGTGTCATCGCCTCCAAGAGCGCCACCCTTGCGCAGGCCGGTTAGACACCGGAAGGTTTCGTCATGAAGGTACTCGTTGTCGATGTGGGCGGAACACACGTGAAGATCCTCGCTACCGGACAAAAACAATCTCGGGAATTTCCCTCCGGGTCTACGTTGACTGCCAAACAGATGGTCGCCGGCGTCAAGAAACTCGCCGGGGACTGGAAGTATGACGTGGTATCGATTGGCTACCCGGGAGTGGTTCTTCGGAATCGACCGGTCGCGGAACCACATAACCTCGGACGCGGGTGGATGGGATACGACTTTAAAGCTGCGTTCAAGCGCCCGGTGAAGGTGGTGAACGATGCCGCGATGCAGGCCCTTGGGAGCTACCAGGGGGGAAAGATGCTTTTCCTGGGGTTAGGGACCGGTCTCGGTTCGGCCATGATCGTGGATGGCATTGTAGAACCCATGGAGCTTGGCCATCTGTCGTACAAAAGACACACCTTCGAACACTATGTCGGCGTCCGCGGATACGATCGGCTGGGCGAAAAAAAATGGCGGAAGGAGGTCGCCGACGTGGTAGCCCGCCTCATTGCCGCTCTGGGACCCGAGGACGTCGTTTTGGGCGGAGGAAACGTCAAGAAACTAAAAGAGCTGCCTCCAGGTTGTCGGGCGGGGAACAACGCCAATGCCTTTGCGGGCGGATTTCGCCTCTGGCAGAAAACGAGCCGGCGCAATGCTTCGACTTCCGGAAAGGCTCGTTTTGATAGCCACTAAGGAAATCTCGAGGTAGTCCTTGTGAGCAAAAAGTCCCAGACCCGCGTTTTCAGCGTTATCGTCGTATTTCTTTGCTCGCCGGCTTTAGCCCGGGCCCAGGACGCCCGCACCCCGGCCCCTACCGGCACTCGTACCTTATCACCAACAACACCTTTCCAGCTGATCTTGCCCAGCGAATATTTGCTCGGCGACTGGTACGGCCAGCGCGGCTGGCTGGAGGCGCGGGGCTTTACTCCGACCTTGACGTTCGTGACCGATGCCCTCGGTAACCCGAGCGGCGGGATGCGACATGGCTTCACAGGGTTCAGCAACGTCGGCTTTAACCTCGTAACAGACCTGGAGAAGCTGTCCGGGCCCAAGGGCGGAGCATTCGAATTTGCCACCTCATACCGCTTCGAACGAAGCCTTTCGCAAAAATACATCGGCAACATCTTCAACGTACAACAGGTCTGCTGCGGCGCAACGTTCCGCGTCGTCGATGTCGCCTACCGGCAGCAGCTCCTTGACGACCGCATTACATTCCGTGTCGGCCGCATCGCTACTGGAGACGACTTCCTCGTCTCGCCCTACAACTACGTGTTCGTACAAAACGGCTTCGATGGCAATCCGGTCGGCATTTTCTTCAACGCCCCCGGTATGACCGCCTACCCCAACGCCACCTGGGGTGCGCTCCTCAAGGTGAGGCCGACCGAGCGGACGTACGTCATGGGCGGCTGGTATAACGGCGACTCGTCCATCCGCACCAACAAACATCACGGCCTCGACTGGTCGCTGGACGGACCACTGTTCACGATTGGGGAGGTCGGGTACCAACGCAACGGCCTGCTGGGCGATACTGGCCTGCTCGGCAACTACAAGGCTGGCTTCTGGTATGACAACAGTCGCTACTTAGACTTTCACACTGCCGGGCGTGGCGCATCCCCACACACCCAACGCGGGAACTGGGGCCTCTATGGTCTGTTCGACCAGGTGCTGGTCCGCTTCGGGGAGCCAGGCAGTAACCGCGGGTTCGGTGTCACCAGCTCAATCCTCGGCTCGCCTGACGAGTCCGTCAGCCAGATGCCCTTCTTCTTCACTGTTGGTTTGCTGGTCCGCGGCGTCTTTGCCTCGCGGCCGACCGACGTGGGGGGCTTTGGCCTCGTCTACGGTCATTTCAGCAACGACCGGCAAGACGCTCAGCGACGCGCGCAGCAGTTCGATCCGACGGTTGGCGTGCAACGGTATGAGATGGTGCTGGAGTGGACGTATCGCTTGCGATTTCTCGGGGACGCCCTGTTCTTCCAACCCGACCTGCAGTACATTATCCGGCCGGGCGGGACGGGCCGGATCTCCGACGCCCTGGCGCTCGGCTTCCAGGCCGGCGTCAACTTCTGAGCGACGCGTGGAGGACGGGTTTCTGGAAGCGCATTTGTACAAGGAGGCTGTCATGAGTGACCCAGTTCACGAAACCCAAGCTGCGCCAATCGGGCGCGTGTTGCAGCTTACGGGCGCTCCCACGACCTTAGACGCCACTTCGAGCACCTCCATCTATGTTATCGCCTTGTGCTCGGTGGCTGCCATCGGCGGCTTTCTCTTCGGCTTCGACAGTGGTGTCATTAACGGCGCCGTAGACGCCTTGGCAAACGCCTTCGGCACCCGGGCGGCGGGTACTGGATTCGCCGTCGCCTCCGTGCTGCTCGGCTGTGCGGTCGGCGCCTTCGTGGCGGGCGCCCTGGCCGATCGGCTTGGCCGGCGCCCGACCATGCTGCTGAACGCCGTTCTCTTTCTGGCCAGCGCGGTGATGACAGGCGCTGCCGGTTCGGCCGGCATTTTCATCGCGGTGCGGATCGCGGGCGGGCTCGCTATTGGCGCCGCCAGCGTGCTGGCGCCCATGTACATCTCGGAGGTGGCCCCGGCCCGCATACGCGGCCGACTGGCCTCGCTGCAGCAAATGGCAATTGTGCTGGGGCTGTTCGGCGCTTTCTTGAGCAATGATATCCTCGCCAAGCTCGCCGGTGGGGCTAGCGCGAGCCTTTGGCTTGGGGCGCCGGCGTGGCGCTGGATGTTCTGGATGGAAGCCGTGCCTTCGATCGCATTTCTGTTGGGCATCCTGCTCATTCCTGAGTCGCCACGCTTTCTTATTTTCCGAGGCAAGTACGAGCAAGCACGCCAAATCTTCGCGCGCATCGGTGGCGACGCCGAAGGACTGGTGCGGCAGGTTAAGCAAAGCCTCAAGGGCGAACACCGCCCGCGCCTGTCGGACCTGATTATTCCAGGCACGAGGCGTATTGCCTCGGTGGTCTGGGTGGGAATGGGGCTGGCGGTCTTCCAGCAGTTCGTCGGTATCAACATCATCTTTTATTACGGTGAGGTCCTGTGGAAGGCAGCGGGGGCGACGGAACAATGGGCCCTGCGCATTAACTTGCTGACGGGCTTTGTCAACATTCTCGCCACGATCCCGGCCATCCTACTCATTGATCGCACGGGCCGCAAACCGTTGCTGCTAACGGGTTCCGTCGGAATGGCTCTGACTCTGGGCGCCATGGCCCTCATATTTGCCACGGCCGGGGTAGCCGCTGACGGCAAGCCCCTGCTCACTCACGTGGCTGCGGTGGCGGGCCTGATTGCGGCGAACCTGTACATCGTGGCCTTCGGTGTGTCGTGGGGGCCGGTGATGTGGGTGCTGCTCGGCGAGATGTTCCCCAACCAGCTGCGCGGCGCGGCTCTGGCTGTCTCGGGTGCCACCAACTGGGCTGCTAACTTTGCCGTTACGGTTACTTTCCTGCCATTGTTGAACGCCGTCGGTCTCGCGGGCGCGTACGCGCTTTACGCCATGGGTGCTGTGCTCTCCCTGCCCTTCGTGTGGGTCGCTGTGCACGAGACAAAAGGCAAGACGCTGGAACAAATGTAAGTGACACGACGAACTTGAATCTTTTTTTGCGGCGGTAAGGAAAGAACGCAGGGATAGCAATGACGACTCGAACGGAATGAAAGGAACTTACAGATGAACCCAACAATAAAACCACTCACGGAACGTCAGACATGGAAGGCCCTCGCCGCTCACCATCAAAGTGTCCGTGAGCTACATCTGCGTAAACTTTTTGCGGATGATCCCACACGCGGCGAGCGCCTGACGGCCGAAGCGGTGGGCCTTTACCTGGACTACTCAAAGAATCGCGTCACCGACGAGACCCTCAAGCTCCTCTTGCAACTGGCGGAAGAATCCGGGCTGCGCGAGCGCATCGACGCCATGTTCCGGGGCGAGAAGATCAACGTCACAGAACACCGCGCGGTCTTGCATGTGGCCCTGCGCGCCCCGAGAGAGGCATCCACCGTCGTCGATGGCGAGAACGTGGTGCCTCAGGTCCACGCCGTCCTCGAGAAGATGGCGGATTTTTCTCATCGCGTGCGTAGCGGCGCCTGGAAAGGTCACACCGGCAAGCGCATTCGCAACGTCATCAACATCGGCATCGGCGGCTCCGACCTCGGGCCGGTCATGGCCTACGAAGCCCTGAAACAGTACAGCGAACGGGCTATGACGTTTCGCTTTGTGTCTAACGTTGATAGTACCGACTTCGCCGAGGCCGTTCAGGATCTTGAGCCGGCGGAGACGCTCTTCATCATCTCGTCAAAAACTTTCACCACCCTGGAAACAATGACGAACGCGCGTACGGCCCGCGCGTGGTCACTGGCCGGTCTCGGCGGTGACGAAAAGGCGGTCGCCCAGCATTTTGTCGCGGTCTCGACCAACGCGGCGGAAGTGGCGAAGTTCGGCATCGATACGGACAACATGTTCGGCTTCTGGGATTGGGTTGGCGGGCGCTACTCCATGGATTCGGCCATTGGCCTTTCGACAATGCTTGCGATCGGCCCGGAGAACTTCCGCGCTATGTTAGCCGGTTTCCATCAGATGGACGAGCACTTTCGCACCGCTCCATTCGAGCGTAACCTACCTGTGCTCATGGGTTTGTTGGCGGTGTGGTACAACGACTTCTTCGGCGCCCAGACCGTCGCTGTGCTGCCGTACGAGCAGTACCTGAAGCGCTTCCCCGCCTATCTGCAGCAATTGACGATGGAGAGCAACGGCAAACACGTCACCGTAGACGGCGAGAGAGTAAGCTGCGATACCGGCCCCATCTATTGGGGCGAGCCGGGCACCAACGGGCAGCATTCTTTCTACCAGTTGATTCATCAGGGAACGAGACTCATTCCCTGCGACTTCATCGCGTTCGGCAAACCCCTGAATCCACTTGGCCGGCATCACGACATGCTCATCGCAAACGTCTTTGCCCAAGCCGAAGCGCTGGCGTTTGGCAAGACTCCCGCCGAGGTCAAGGCTGAGGGCACGCCGGATTGGCTCGTGCCGCATCGCGTCTTCGAAGGCAACCGCCCCTCGAACACACTCCTCGCCGAGCGCCTCACGCCAGCAACGCTCGGCAAGCTTGTCGCTCTCTACGAGCACTCAGTTTTCACCCAGGGCGTGATCTGGGACATCGACTCCTTCGATCAGTGGGGCGTGGAGCTGGGCAAAGTATTGGCTCAACGCATCATCGCGGAACTCGAGAGCAAGCCGGAGCCCACTCTCAATCATGATAGTTCAACCAACACTCTCATTCGCCGGTACCGAACACAGAAGGAGGCGTCATGAAAACGCTCGGCTTTAACGAACAACAACTGCAGAAAATACAGACCCATCCCGGGTTCATTGCGGCGCTGGATCAAAGCGGGGGCAGCACGCCCGGTGCGTTGCGTCAGTACGGCATCAAAGAAGGGGCGTGGTCCACCGAGGAGGAGATGTTTGCGCTCGTGCATCAGATGCGCACGCGCCTCATTACCAGCCCCAGCTTCACCGGCGAGCGGATTATCGGCGCCATCCTGTTCGAGAACACTATGGACCGGGACATCGAGGGGCAGTCGACTGCGGACTATCTGTGGAACGTAAAACGGGTAGTGCCGTTTCTGAAAGTGGACCAGGGCCTGGCCGCGGAGAAGGACGGCGTGCAGTTGATGAAGCCCATGCCCGCGCTTGCCGCGCTCCTCGACAAAGCCAAAGCCAAGGGTATCTTCGGTACCAAGATGCGCTCATTCATCAAGCAAACCAACGCGGCCGGCATCAAGGACATTGTGCGTCAGCAGTTCGACGTCGCTGGGCAGATCAGCGCCGCGGGCCTCGTACCGATCATCGAACCGGAAGTGGACATTCACTGCCTGGACAAGGCCAAGGCCGAAGAGGTGCTCAAAGCGGCTATTCTCGAGAAGCTCAACCAACTGCCAGCGGGTCAGTGGGTCATGCTCAAACTCACGCTCCCAGAGCACGCCGACTTCTACGCCGACTGCATCCGCCATCCCAATGTCTTGCGGGTCGTGGCGCTGTCGGGTGGTTATGCGCGGGAAGAAGCCAACGCCCGCCTGCGCCAGAATCACGGCATGGTAGCGAGCTTTTCGCGGGCGCTGGTCGAAGGGCTGTCGGCCCAGCAATCCGAAGTGGAGTTCAATGGCGTGCTGGATAGATCCATTGAGAGTATCTTCGAGGCGTCCATCACCTAAGCAGGCCATGAGCGGAGAATGAGATAGGAATCGGATAGCGGGGTCGACCACGCTCATGGTCCGAGAATGCGGACCAAAAGGGATTTACGATATGGATAAAGGTCTCATTAAACTTGCCCCTTCCATCCTCTCGGCTGACTTCGCCCACTTGGGCAAGCACGTGGGCGAGGCCGAGCAGGCCGAGGCCGATCGCCTCCACATCGACGTCATGGACGGCCACTTTGTGCCCAACATTGCGCTGGGGGTCCCGATCGTCGCGTCGCTCCGGCGGGTGACACGCTTGCCTCTGGAAATCCATCTGATGGTCTCGGACCCGGATTTGTTCCTGGACACGTTTACCGAGGCGGGCTCCGATGCGTTTCTGGTCCACTGGGAGGGCAACAACAACCTGCATCGCACCCTGCAACGCGTCAAAGGGTTGGGCAAACGCGTCAGCGTGGTCATCAATCCGGCAACCCCGGCGGCGGTGCTCGAAGAAATTCTCCACGACGTGGATCAGGTGGTAGTTATGACGGTCAACCCGGGCTTTGGACATCAGCCTTTCATCCACACGACGCTGCCGAAGATTCGCCGTGTCCGCCAGATGATCGACGAGATCAAGTGCGGCTGCGACCTGGAGGTTGATGGCGGTATCGACGCGGCGACTGCGCCGTTGGTGGTCGATGCGGGAGCCAATGTGCTGGTCGCTGGGTCGGCAATTTTTAGTGCGGGCGACGGAGTCGGCGCCGCCATGAAACGGCTGCGAGCAGCCGCGAATCAGGCAATAACCCGAGGGCAAGAGGCAGAGGTCGAACGGCTCGCGTAAGAGCCTCCAAATCTATTCTGCAGGAGAAACACACTATGCAAATCGGCATGATTGGTCTTGGACGAATGGGCGCAAACATGACGCGGCGGCTTCTCAACGGCGGCCATCAATGCGTGGTCTTCGATATGTCACCGAAAGCCGTGCAGGAGTTGGTCGAGGAAAAAGCGGTTGGGTCCTCCTCGCTCGTGGACTTTGTCAAGAAGCTCACCAAGCCGCGGGCGGTGTGGTTAATGGTTCCCGCGGCAGTTGTCGACAAAACGATCGCGGAGCTTCTGCCCCATCTTGAGGCAAAGGACATTCTGATCGACGGCGGCAATTCGTATTACATTGACGACATTCGGCGGGCCAAGGAGCTTGCGCCGCAGGGCATCCACTATGTGGATGTCGGCACAAGCGGCGGCGTCTGGGGACTGGAGCGCGGGTACTGCATGATGATTGGCGGCGAGCAGGGCGTGGTGAAGCATCTCGATCCCATCTTTGCGACGCTGGCTCCAGGCATGGGCGAAATCCCGCGCACGCCGGGCCGTGAAAAGGTTGGAGGTACCGCTGAACAGGGGTATTTGCATTGCGGACCCAACGGCGCCGGCCATTTCGTCAAAATGGTGCACAACGGGATCGAGTACGGCATCATGGCCGCGTACGCAGAGGGGCTGGGTGTGCTGCGCGCCGCCAACGTAGGCAAGCAAACCCATGAGGTAGATGCCGAAACGACGCCATTGCGGGACCCCGAACACTACCAGTACGACCTCAATCTCCCTGACATTGCAGAAGTATGGCGCCGAGGCAGCGTGATCGCGTCGTGGCTGCTCGACTTAACGGCGAACGCTCTCCTTGGTGATCCGACGCTGTCGCAATTCGCAGGGCGCGTATCCGATTCCGGCGAAGGGCGCTGGACGATCAAGGCCGCCATCGATGAGGCAGTGCCCGCGCATGTGTTGACGGCCGCCCTCTACGAGCGCTTTAGCTCGCGCGGCGAGGCAGATTTCACAGACAAACTGCTCTCGGCTATGCGCTATGAGTTCGGAGGGCACCTAGAAAAATCCGCAAAATGAGGACAAAGCTATGAACGTTTCCCACTCAGATGCTCTGGTGTTTTTCGGAGTGACCGGCGATCTGGCGTACAAGAAAATCTTTCCGGCACTGCAGGCCATGGCCAAGCGCGGCCACCTCAATGTCCCCGTCGTCGGCGTGGCCAGAGACGATTGGAATCTCAATCAACTCCGCGCGCGGGCGCAGGACAGCGTAGAGAAACACGGCGGAATCAATCGCGCAGGATTCGACAAGCTGTGTAGCTTATTGCGCTATGTTGGCGGCGATTATAACGACCCGGCAACGTTTCAGTCCCTGCGTAAGGAGCTTGGCTCAGCACAGCGGCCGGCACACTATCTCGCCATTCCGCCGGCGTTATTCGCTACCGTGGCGGAACAACTGGCCAAGGCCGACTGCACCAACGGCGCTCGCGTCATCATCGAAAAGCCGTTCGGTCATGATCTCCTCTCGGCGCAAGAGCTCAACCGAATTGTACTCAGCACGTTCGACGAGAAGGCAATCTTCCGCATCGACCACTATTTGGGAAAACGGCCAGTGCACAACATGCTTTTTTTCCGCTTCGCCAATGCGTTCCTGGAACCGTTCTGGAATCGCAACCATGTCGAGAGTGTGCAGATCACGATGGCCGAGAATTTCGGTATCCAGGGGCGGGGCGCGTTTTATGATCAAACCGGCGCCATCCGCGACGTAATCCAAAATCACCTTTTCCAGGTGTTGGCGAATCTTACGATGGAGCCGCCGGTGAGAACCGACAGCGAGTCGGTGCGCGATGAGAAGGTCAAGGTATTGCGCGCCATTCCCCCATTGGAGCCGAGGAACGTTGTTCGCGGGCAATTCCGCGGGTATCGGAACGAAAACGGCGTCGCTTCAAACTCGCAGGTGGAGACGTTTGCTGCTCTACGACTGGAGGTCGATTCCTGGCGGTGGAGAGGAGTTCCGTTTTACATCAGGGCGGGAAAATCATTGCCCGTGACCTGTACGGAAGTCTTGGTACAAATGCATCAACCGCCAACAATGTATAAAGGCTTCGACCTAAAGCCGAACTATTGCCGCTTCCAGATCAGTCCGGATGTTACGCTTGCATTTGGTTTGAATGTGCTGGCGCCGACTGAGGATACTGACGAGACAGTGGAGCTTCTGGCGAGCCACCACCCCGGCGCGGACGAAATGGATGCGTACGAACGGGTGCTCGGCGACGCGATGGCCGGCGAAGCGAGCCTGTTCGCGCGGGAGGACTATGTCGAAGAGGCATGGCGGATCGTGGATCCTGTTCTACAGGCTGGCACTCCGGTCTACGAATACGAACCGAATAGCTGGGGTCCGCGTGAAGTCGAAGAGCGAGTTTCACCGGTTGGTGGGTGGCACAACCCGAGTGTGAATCGAGTGGTGGAGTAATGGAGTACGAGAGTATTGGATTGCACGCATTACTCGATTACCCCACCACTCCAGTACTCCACAACTTTCGGAGGACGCATGAAGATTGACATACTCCCGGACGCCGATACGGTGGCTCGAAAGGGCGCTGAGATCATCGCGGCTGAGGCTCGCGTGTCAGTGAAGGCACGTGGCCGATTCATCGTTGCTGTGAGCGGTGGTCACACACCGTGGCAAATGTACCGTGTTCTATCGAACGAAGATGTTCCCTGGGAGCACGTGAACGTCGTGCAAGTGGACGAACGCGTCGCGCCTGAGGGCGACCCGGATCGAAATCTCACACACTTGTATGAAAGTTTGCTTGCACATACCCCTCTCAAGCGTGAGCAGATTTATCCGATGCCGGTGGAACTGCCCGACCTGGAAACTGCGGCTAAACGATATGCGGAAACTCTCGAACAGATCGCCGGTGTCCCGCCGGTGCTCGACCTTGTTCATCTCGGCCTCGGACCCGACGGCCATACAGCCTCACTCGTACCCGGCGATCCCGTTCTGAACGTCACTGACTCAGACGTCGCGCTGACTGGAGTCTACCAGGGAAGGCGTCGCATGACGTTGGCGTATCCGATGCTCAACCGCGCACGCAGCGTTCTCTGGCTCGTGACCGGGAAGGACAAGGTTGCAGCGCTCGGACGTTTGCGCGCAGGCGCTGTGTCGATTCCCGCTGGCCGGATCCAGAGGGGCAATGCCCTGGTTCTCGCCGACCAAGCGGCAGCAGGACCACCGGGATCCGACTAAAGGTGTGGATTATCAGCAAGGGTTTCATGATCTCGAATGCAAAAGCGAGGGAACGCGAATGCGCATTGGCATTGCCGCCGATCATGGTGGATTTCGTTTGAAAGAGGAACTGCTCGGCGCACTTCGCGCCGCGGGGCATGAAGTCGTCGATTTCGGCGGCCATCGCCTGAGCGAGGACGATGACTATCCCGACTATGTGGTCCCGCTCGCACTAGCCGTAGCCGCGTTGGAGGTGGAGCGCGGAGTGGCAGTCTGCGGCAGTGGCGTAGGTGCGGCTGTGTGCGCAAATAAGGTTCGGGGCATCCGCGCGGCGCTGATCCACGACCATTTCTCTGCCCAGCAAGGGGTTGAGGACGATCACATGAACATCCTCTGTATGGGCGGCAGGACCGTAGGACCAGCCGTCGCCTGGGACCTCGTCCAGACGTTTCTCGCCGCCAAATTCAGCTCCGCTGAGCGCCACCTGCGGCGCTTGGGTAAAGTGGCAGCCGTAGAGGCAGGAAAAGAATAAGGAAAAGCGATCGGAGAACACTATGACAGACGAGAAGATGATGCAATTGGCGATCAATACCATTCGCACGCTTTCGATGGATGCGGTCCAGCAGGCCAAGTCCGGGCACCCCGGCACACCCATGGCGCTCGCGCCGCTGGTGTACACGATCTGGAATCGCGTCCTGCACTTCGATCCCCAGGACCCCATCTGGCCCAACCGCGACCGCTTCGTGCTCTCCAACGGCCACGCCTCGATGCTGCTCTGGTCTATGCTTCATCTTACCCGCACACAAGCGGTCAACGCTGAATACGAAAGCCTCGGTCATCCATCGGTTTCTCTTGATGACATTCGTCATTTTCGCCAACTCGACAGCAAAGCCCCTGGGCACCCCGAGTATCATTGGGTTTCAGGCGTTGAAACCACCACCGGTCCACTCGGGCAAGGCGTCGCTACGAGCGTCGGCATGGGCATCGCCGAGAAGTGGCTCGCCCAGCGTTATAACCGGCCGGGCTTTGAGATTTTTGACTATAACATTTATGCCGTTTGCGGAGACGGCTGCCTGATGGAGGGCGTCGGGTCAGAAGCAGCGTCGCTGGCCGGTCACCTGGGCCTCGACAACCTGTGCTGGATCTACGACAACAACCACATCACCATCGAGGGGCAGACGCGCATCACCTTTACGGAGGATGTCGAGGCGCGATTTTTGGCGTACGGCTGGAACGTCTTACGCGTCGGCGACGCCAACGACCTCGAGCGTATCGAGCACGCTCTGGACATCTTTCGCAAGACCAAGGATCGTCCCACGTTCATCGTGCTGGATAGCCACATTGGCTATGGATCGCCGCATAGACAGGACACTGCTGCGGCGCACGGCGAGCCGCTTGGTGAGGAGGAGATCCGCCTCGCGAAGAAATTCTACGGCTGGCCGGAAGATGCACAGTTTCTTGTGCCCGAGGGCGTCTACGAACATTTTTCCGCCGGTATCGGCGCGCGCGGCGCTGAGGCGCGACGGCAATGGACGGCACTGGTCGCCGAGTATCGCTCTCAATATCCCGAGCTGGCTCACGAGATCGAATTGATGCAGCGGCGCGAACTTCCCGCCGGCTGGGACCGTGATCTACCAGCGTTCCCGGCAGATCCAAAAGGCATCGCTGGCAGAGACGCTTCAGGCAAAGTGCTGAATGTTCTCGCCCAGAATATTCCTTGGATGCTTGGAGGCTCGGCCGATCTTGGCCCTTCGAACAAGACCACTCTTACCTTTAAGGGCGCGGGAGACTTCGAGGCTGATAACCGGGCAGGAAAAAATTTGCATTTCGGCATCCGTGAGCACGCCATGGCCGCAACTGTGAATGGGCTCTCGCTCTCCAAGCTCCGCGCTTTCGGGGCGACGTTCTTCATCTTCAGCGACTACGCGCGGCCGGCGATCCGGCTCTCGGCTTTGATGGAACTCCCGACCATCTTTATCTTTACGCACGACGCGATGGGCGACGGTGAAGACGGCCCGACCCATCAGCCGGTAGAGCATCTGGCATCGTTGCGCGCGATCCCCGGCCTGGTCACGCTGCGGCCCGGTGATGCCAACGAGGTTGTTGAGGCCTACCGCTACATCATGCAGCTCCGTCACCAACCGGCGGCCCTGGTGCTGTCGCGCCAGCCGCTGCCGACCCTGGATCGGAAGAAGTACGCGCCGGCATCCGGAGTCGCGCGCGGGGCCTATGTGCTCGCTGACCCTTCACGCGGCAACCCGGAAGTGATTCTCATCGCCTCGGGCAGTGAGGTGAGTCTCGCTGTAGAAGCCCACGAGCAGTTGATTGCCGAGGGCATCCGCTCACGTGTGGTCTCGATGCCATCCTGGGACATCTTCGAGCATCAGCCACAGGAGTATCAGGATGAAGTGTTGCCGCCGCAGGTGACGGCGCGCGTCGCGGTGGAGCAGGCATCGACTTTTGGGTGGGAACGCTACATCGGCAGATCGGGCCGCATGATCGGCATGAACACGTTCGGGGCATCGGCGCCGCTAAAAGAACTCCAGAGAAAATTCGGCTTCGAGCCGGACCACGTGGCAATGGCCGCGAAGAAAGTGCTCGGCAGGAATTAAATGGCAACATCTCCCTTCCTAGAAGAATCATCTGCTCGCTGGCTGGTTGCTGGCGATCTTCAGGCCGTTTTCCTGCCTGATCACGGAATGCTCGTTGCGTCTCTTCGTTATCAAGGCGTGGAGATTCTCAGACGCGTGGAAGACCTCGAAGCCGCCGCGGCAAGGGGCAGCAGCGCCGGAATTCCGCTTCTTTATCCATGGGCGAACCGGCTTGCCGAGCCGCGGTATCGTGTTCTTGGAAAAGAGATTGTGCTCGATCAGTCGTCGCCGCTTCTGCATCTCGATGAGCATGGGCTTCCGATGCACGGTGTGCCATGGTCTTTGCTCTCTTGGGTAGTGACTGAGGCGAGGGACGATTTTCTGGCGGCTCGACTCGAATGGACCGGCAGCGACCTTCTTGCGGTGTTTCCGTTTCGCCATCGTATCGAGCTAGGCGCGACGCTTTGCCCCGAAAGCCTCACCCTGGAAACAACGGTGGTCGCAAGTTCCGAAAGTCCAGTCCCGGTGAGCTTTGGTTTTCATCCATACCTCGGCTTTTCAGAACCTTCGCGCGCGAACTGGCATCTGAAACTACCGGCGATGCGGAAGCTTGTACTCGATGGGCGTGGGATCCCGACCGGTGATGAGGAGCCCTTCGGCGGATTCGACGCGGAGCTCGGCGAAAACAGCTTCGACGACGGCTTCGCCCTCCCGGAAGAGCAGACAACTTTCTCCGTCATAGGCGCCACCTGCAAAGTTAGCGTAGAATTGCTCGCCGGCTACCGCCACGCGCAGGTTTTTGCGCCAAAGGACAAGGATTATATCGCGCTCGAGCCGATGACTGCGCCGACGAGTGCCCTGACCAGTGGTCGCGGGCTTCGATTTGTCTCGCCGGGTGAGCGGTTTCAAGCGGTGTTCCGAATTCGCGTCGAGTGAGCCAGATGAGAAATTCTTCCCGCTTTATCTTGGAAGCCCGGAAAATTTCACTCGCGAAGCGGCTCGGAGGGCAGGCGACAATACCGCGGCGTCGGTTCCCGGCTCTGCCTATCGGGCCGAGGCGCGCTCTGTGGTCATGCTCTTTGCAGGAGTTTGACATGAAGAAACAACGAAAGCTGAGTATCGCCGAGAATTGGGGAGTGATGACCAAGTAACGCTAGCAGCAAAACGCGGGTGCGCAACTAATTGGGTATTCAGGGCTGCCATGGAGCACGCTCCAGGTAGAGCATTACTAGGAGAGAACTACTCGGCCATCCGGGTGCCCGCGCCCATGACTCAGGGTGTCACAACGCGTCTCGCGGCTGGTACGCGCCACGCTGTCGTTCTTCAAGAAGCTCAGCAATCACATCGTGGCCATCAAGTATTTCATTTGTGACTATAACCTCACCACGTGTGCAGCAACTAGAATAGCATTAGCCAGCAGGCTGGGTTGACACGCACTGCTAGAGGGGGACAATGACCGCCATGCACGTGGTCGCTGCGCTCCAGTGTCTGCCTACCAGGGGTGATCGTTGGTGGAGGGATTCCGTTTCTGCTCGGCTGGAAGAGGCGGGGCAGCGGGAGGCCGCACCATGATGGACCTATCAGGCTACGTATTCACGCCGCTGTGGGAGGATGAAGCGTTTGCTCTGTCACGGGGCGTGCGAGACAGTGAGCTGTCCCCGCTGCTTGTGCTGTCGGCTACGTCGGCACAGCCCACTCCTGGGAGCCTTCAGCTGCTCGAACATAATTATGCGCTCCGAGAGGAGCTGGACCCTTCCTGGGCAGCACGACCGGTGGAACTGGTGCGCAGCCAAGGACGTCCCACGCTGCTGCTGGAGGATCCCGGCGGTGAGCTCCTGGCCCGGCTTGTGGGGCAGCCGTGGGAAGTGCCCCAGTTTCTACGGGTCGCCATTGGCTTGACGAGCGCACTGGGACAGCTCCACGCCCGGGGCCTGATTCACAAAGACCTCAAGCCGACCCATATCCTCGTGAACGTGGAGACTTGCCAGGTGTGGCTCACAGGTTTCGGCCTCGCCTCTCGCCTGCCGCGCGAGCGCCAGGCACCCGACCCGCCCGACGTCATCGCGGGCACGCTGGCCTATATGGCGCCGGAACAGACCGGGCGCATGAATCGCTCGATCGATGCGCGCAGCGACCTGTACGCCCTCGGTGTGACGCTCTACGAGCTGCTGACCGGCGCTCTGCCCTTTACGGCCTCCGATCCCATGGAGTGGGTGCACTGCCATATCGCGAGGCAGCCCGTACCACCCGCCGAGCGGACAACAGATGTCCCGCCAGTCATTTCGGCCCTCGTGATGAAGCTGCTGGCCAAGACGGCGGAGGAGCGCTATCAGACCGCGGCCGGCGTCGAACATGATCTGCGCCGCTGCCTGGTCGAATGGGAAGCTCGGGGAGCGATCGACGCCCTCCCGCTGGGGGAACGCGACGTGCCTGACCGGTTGCTGATTGCCGAAAAACTGTACGGCCGAGAGCGTGAGATCGACACCTTGCTGGCCGCCTTTGAGCGCGTCGTGGAGAGTGGTACGCCGGAGCTGCTGCTGGTCTCCGGATATTCGGGTATCGGCAAGTCGTCCGTAGTGAATGAGCTGCACAAGGTGCTGGTGCCACCCCGCGGTCTATTTGCCTCGGGCAAGTTCGATCAGTACCAGCGCGATATTCCGTATGCCACGGTCGTGCAGGCATTACAGAGCCTCATCCGTCCGCTGCTAGGGAAGAGCGAGGCCGAGTTGGCCCTCTGGCGGGAGGCGCTACGCGAGGCGTTAGGTCCGAACGGCCGACTTATGACCGATCTCGTCCCCGAGCTTAAGCTCCTCGTCGGCGAACAGCCGCCCGTTCCCGAGTTGCCGCCCCAGGACGCGCACCGCCGCTTCCAGTTGGTAGTCCGGCGGTTCATTGGCGTATTCGCCCGACGCGAGCATCCGCTCGCCTTGTTCCTGGACGATTTGCAATGGCTCGATGCGGCCACACTTGATGTGCTTACCGAACTGTTGACCCAGCCGGATGTGCATCACCTCCTGGTGATCGGCGCGTATCGCGAGAACGAAGTCGATGCCGCCCATCCCTTAATGCGCAGGCTTGAGATAATCCGTCAGGCGGAAGCGAGTGTGCAGGAGATTGTCCTGGCGCCCCTCACCCCGGACGACCTAGTGCGGTTGCTAGCGGAGGCGCTGCGTTGCGAGCCGGAGACCGTTGGCCCGCTGGCACAGCTCGTGCACGCGAAGACGGGGGGCAATCCGTTTTTCGTCCTGCAGTTCATTACCGCACTCGCCGACGAGGGGCTACTCAGCTTCGCTCATGATAATTCGCGCTGGTCGTGGGATCTCGATCGCATTCATGCCAAGGGGTACACCAACAACGTGGTCGACCTCATGGTCGGGAAGCTGACTCGCCTGCCCGCCGACACGCAGAGGGCCTTGCAGCAGCTCGCGTGCTTGGGGAGCGCCGCGCAGGTCAGCACGCTGTCCTTGGTCTGCGGCACAGCGGAGGCGCAGGTCCACGCGGAGCTGTTTGAAGCGGTACGCGCCGAGCTGGTCGAGCGACAGGAGGGCTCGTACAAATTCATCCACGACCGGGTGCAGGAAGCCGCGTATTCCCTGATCCCAGCAGACTCTCGCGCCCAAGCGCATCTGGGCATCGGCCGGCTGCTGGCGGCGCATACGCCCACCGAGCAGCGGGAGGAGGCGATCTTCGAGATCGTGAATCAACTGAACCGCGGCGCCGCGCTGATCACCGCACGCGACGAGCGCGAGCAACTGGCGGAGCTCAACCTCCGTGCCGGCACGCGCGCCAAGCATGCAACGGCCTACGCCTCGGGGCTGACGTATCTCGCCGCCGGGGCGGCCTTGTTGGCCGAGGACTGTTGGGAGCGGCGGCACGAGCTCACCTTCGCGCTGGAGCTGAACCGCGCCGAATGCGAGTTTCTGACTGGTGCGCTGACAGCGGCAGAGGAGCGCTTGACCGCGTTTGCAACGCGCGCCGCCACGACGGGCGAGCACGCGACGGTCGCGTGCTTACGCATGGATGTGTGCACGACGCTTGGTCAGAGCAGCCGCGCGATTGCCGTCGGTCTCGACTACCTGCGACGGGTCGGCATCGACTGGTCGCCGCATCCGACCGACGAGGACGTGCGATGCGAATACGAGCGGATCTGGGCCCAGCTCGGGGTCCGCACCGTCGAGGAGCTCATTGACCTGTCGTTGATGAGCGATGCGGCATCGCTGGCGAGCCTCGATGTGCTGAGCAAACTCGCACCGCCTGCGTTATACACGGATTTAAATCTTTTCTCCCTTACCCTCTGCAGGGCGGTCAATCTCAGCCTCGAGCGCGGCAACTGCGATGGCTCATGCTATGCATACGGAATGCTTGGCATGGTCGCCGGCGCGCGCTTCGGCGACTATCAGGCGGCATACCGCTTCGGTCGGCTCGGCTATGACTTGGTTGAAAGGCGCGGTTTTAAACGCTTCCAGGCCAGGACCTATATGGTCTTCGGAAGTCACATCATGCCCTGGACGGGACATGTCAAGACCGGCCGTGTTCTGGTGCGTCGCGCGTTCGAGGCGGCGCACACGCTCGGCGACCTCACGTTTGCGGCCTACACCTGCCACCATCTGAACGACAACATGCTCGCGGCGGGCGATCCGCTCGTCGAGGTGCAACGCGCAGCCGAGAATGGCCTCGAGTTTGCCCGGAAGCTTCGATACGGTCGCGTCAGTGACATCATCACCGTGCAGCTCGCGCTGATCCGGACGCTCCGTGGGTTGACACCGACATTCGGCCGTTTTGACGATGAGCAGTTCGATGAGCTTCGGATCGAGCGCCGTTTTTCGGAGAATCCGGATTTGGTGCTGTACGAGTGTTGGTACTGGATCCGCAAGCTGCAAGCGCGTTTCTTGGCCGGCGATCATCCTGCGGCCATCGAGGCCGCGTCGCGGGCGCAACGGCTGCTGGGGAGATCGCCGTCACATTTCGCCACGGCGGAATATCACTTTTACAGCGCGCTGTCTCGCGCCGCCTCCTGGGATGCCGCATCTCCCGACCAAAGGCCGCAGCATGTCGAGGCGCTAGCCGCTCACCATCGGCAGCTCGAAGTCTGGGCAGAGCATTGCCCGGAGAATTTCGCAAACCGCACCGCGCTGGTGGGCGCGGAAATCGCACGCCTCGAAGGCCGCGCGCTCGACGCCGAGCACCTGTACGAACAGGCCATCCGGCTGGCGCGCGAGCAGGGGTTCACCCAGAACGAGGGCCTCGCTAACGAACGCGCCGCACAGTTCTACGCGGCGCGCGGATTCGAAACCATTGCCCACGCCTATCTGTGCAACGCCCGGTACTGCTATCTCCGCTGGGGTGCCGAGGGCAAGGTGCGCCAGCTCGATGAGCTCTATCCGCACCTCCGTCAGGAACCTGCGCCCCAGGGGCCCGCGACCACCATTGGCGTTGCCCTAGAGCAGCTGGACCTCGCCACCGTGGTCAAAATGTCACAGGCGGTGTCCGGCGAGCTCGTCCTCGAGCAGTTGATCGACGTGCTGATGATGACCGCGCTCGAACACGCCGGCGCGGAGCGCGGCCTCCTCATCCTGCCGCACGGTGATGCCCTGCGCATCGAAGCGGAAGCCACGACAACCCGGGATCGGGTCGAGGTCCGGCTTCGACAAGCGGGCGTCACGCCCTGGGAGTTACCTGAGACCGTGCTCCACTACGTCCTCCGTACGCAGCAGAGGGTGGTGCTCGACGACGCCGCGGCCGAGCACCAGTTCGCGGCGGATGCGTACATACGCCAGACCCACGCCCGGTCGCTCCTCTGCCTGCCCCTGGTGAGGCAGGCCCAACTCATTGGCGTGTTGTATCTGGAGAACCGCCTGACACCACACGTTTTCACGCCGGCCCGGATTGCGGTGCTGCAACTGCTGGCGTACCAGGCTGGTATCTCCATAGAAAACGCTCGCCTTTATACCGACCTGCAGCACGAAAACCACGAACGCCAGCGGGCCGAGGAGGCCGTGCGCGCGCGCGAGCAAAGTTTTCGCCTGATCGTCGATGGCATTGCCGGCCTCGTAGCGATCATGACTACCGACGGTGAGGTCGAGGCCGTCAATCGCCAACTGTTGGAATACTTCGGCAAGACGCTCGCAGAATTGCAAGGGTGGGCCACCAGCGACGCTGTTCATCCCGATGACCTACCTCAGGTGATCGCTGCGTGGCGGCGGTCGGTCGAAACCGGGCAGCAGTACGACGTTGACCACCGTCTGCGCCGTGCTGATGGTGCATATCGCTGGTTCCACGCTCGTGGCCTCCCGCTGCATGACGTCGAAAGTCGAATGGTCCGTTGGTATGTCCTGCTTACGGACATTGATGACCGTAAACAAGCGGAAGAGAAGCTGCGCCGCAGTGAAGAATATCTGCTTGAGGCCCAAAGGCTCAGCCACACGGGCAGCTGGGCACGTGATGTGGCCTCGGGGACCGTGACGAGCTCGCCGGAAGCGCTGCGCATCTTTGGCATCACCCCAGAGGAGGATCCGTCGAACCTTAAAGTCTGGGTTAACCGGATTCATCCTGAGGACCGGAAGCGTATTCAGGAACTGTTTACGAGATGTGAAATTGAGAAAACCGACTATCAAGCGGACTACCGCATTGTTTTTCCCGACGGCACCATCAAGCAGCACCATGCTATCGCCCATCCGGTCGTGGACGAGTCGGGCCACCTCGTGGAAATGGTGGGCACCGCGATAGATGTCACCGAACATTGGCAAGCCAGAGTCGCGTTGGAGAAAGCGTTTGAAGAAATTAAGCGCCTGAAAGATCGCTTGCAGGACGAGAACGTCGCGCTGCGCGAAGAACTCGACCGAACCTCCATGTTCGAGGAGATCGTCGGGGCTTCGCCGGCCCTGCAGGCCGTGTTGGCGCGGGTCGCCAAGGTGGCCCCGACCGATTCCACTGTACTCATTACGGGCGAAACGGGGACCGGCAAGGAACTCATCGCGCGCGTCATCCACAAACGCTCGGCGCGCGCCGCGCGGGCCTTTATCAGTGTGAACTGTGCCGCCATCCCGCCCTCCCTCATCGCCGCGGAGTTGTTCGGGCATGAGAAAGGCGCCTTCACCGGGGCGCTGCAGCGGCGGCTGGGGCGGTTCGAGCTGGCCGAGGGCAGCACGCTCTTTCTCGATGAGATCGGGGATCTGCCCGCCGAGACCCAGGTGGCACTCTTGCGAGTGCTGCAGGAGCACGAATTTGAGCGGGTGGGAGGAACGCGTGTGCTGCGGGCTGACGTGCGGGTGATTGCGGCCACCAACCGAGATTTGCCGGCGGCGATCGCGGCTGGTACCTTCCGCAGTGACCTATTTTACCGCATCAACGTTTTTCCCCTAGAGCTGCCGCCTTTACGCGAGCGCCCGGAAGATATCCCGCTGCTGGTAGAGTACTTCCTCGACCTCTATGCCAGTAAAGCGGGCAAGAAGATCCGCGGCATCAGCACCAAGACGCTGGAGGTGTTGCAGGCGTACCGCTGGCCGGGCAACATTCGCGAGCTGCAGAATGTGATCGAGCGCTCGGTGATTGTGTGTGAGACGGAGACCTTCTCGGTGGACGCGAGCTGGCTCGTGCAGGAGTCGGTGCCGGCCGAGCCGGTGCGCCCGGCGCTGGGGGAGAAGCTGACGGCGCAGGAGAAGGACATGATTGAGGCGGCGTTGGCCGAGACCCGCGGGCGGGTGTCTGGCCCATCGGGGGCAGCGGCCAAGCTGGGGATCGCGCCCTCGACGCTGGAAAACAAGATCCGCGCGCTGAAGATCAACAAGCATCGCTTTAAGACTCCCTAGCAGGCTACTGAAAGACTCCCTTTTGCGCCCTTCGACTTCGCTATGCTACGCTCAGGGCGATCGGAAGTTGGCAATTTTCCTGACCTTGCCGTTCGTGCTGAGCGTAGCCCGACGGGCGAAGTCGAAGCATGACGGTCTTTTTCAGTACCCTCCTCGACGCGGCTCGCCTCTCCTGCCGAACTCCCAGCCATTTTTTCACCACATTTGGCGAATTCTCCAAGAATCGGCGACTTGGTGAATTCGTGAGTCGAGCATTTTCAGGGGTTTACGCGTGGCCTAGGCCTTGCACTCTGACAGAGCAATAGGTGGTTCGCGGAGAGCAGTGATGCTGAAAATTCAAAGATCGACCCAAGGGGCCTTCATCCTCTTCACCCTCAGTGGGCGTATTCAGGGGACGGATGTGGCCGAGTTGCAACGCCTCTTGGACCTTGAAGCCAACAAGCGAACCCTCACGCTGGATTTACACGAGGTCAAGCTGGTGGACCGCGAGGCGGTGCGGTTTCTGGCCCGGTGCGAGGCCGAAGGGATCACGCTGGTGCACTGCCGGGCCTATATCCGCGCGTGGATCGAGCAAGAAAAAGTCCAACCGTAGGCGGTGTCAGTGTGGTGAAGGGCTTGGCACGCCTCCGCGTGGTGCACCGTACTCCCGGCCTTGATGCACCCAGGTCTTCCCCTCTCCCCGCACCACTCCTGTTCTGGTGAGTGCCGCAGGACGCATCCGAGGACGACACCTACTATGAGGTTGCGCGGTCACCCTGCCTGCCGAGAAAGAGTGGCTGCGAAAGAAAAGAGGCCATCATGACGGGACAAGAGACTCAACCGTGTGAAATTGTCAAATCCGCCACGGCCAGCGCAGCGCCACACTGCTGGTCGTCCGCCCAAGGACTGTTCTGTAAAGAGGGTGAATACTGGACGCTGGGGTACGCGGGCCACCTCTGTCGCCTAAAGGATGCCCAGGGCCTAGCGCACCTCACGCAGTTGCTGCGCTCGCCAGGGATAGAGTTCCATGCTCTCGACCTGGTGCGTAGCAGCGCCACAGACCCCCTAGCGGGACGAGACGCAGCAGCCACGGTAACGCTCAAAGGACAGGTTCGCGAAGCAGACCTGCAGGTGGGCAAGCTGGGCGACGCCGGAGAGTGGCTGGACCAGCGGGCCAAGGCGAGCTATCGGCACCGCATTACTGAGCTGCGCGAAGAGCTGCAGGCCGCTAAGAGTCAGGGCCACATCGCCCGGGCGGAAGCGGCGGAGCGGGAGATCGAGGCCCTGGTGGCCGAGCTGGCCCGCGCCACCGGACTGGGCGGGCGTGACCGGCGGGCGGCCTCGGCCGCGGAACGGGCCCGCCAGAGTGTCACGCGGGCGATCAAACTCTCGGTCAACAAAATCGCTGGGCATTTGCCGGAGCTGGGGCGCCACCTGGCCCGCTCGATCACGACGGGGGCCTATTGTTGCTACACGCCGGACCCGTACGTGCCGATTACGTGGGACTTCAGGGGAAAAGAGGGGGCCGTGGCCCTTGTCTCCTCGCACGAGGGCGTGCGCGGTCACGGGGCACCCGCAGTGCCCACGACCGCGGTCCCGAGCCTGCAAATTAAGGGCCTGCCAGCGGCACTCCCGCAGACCGCGTTCGTCAATCGACAGCAGGAGACGACAGTGCTGCGCGGGCTGGTCGACCGCGCGCGCCACGGCCACGGGGCCGTCGTGCTGCTGGGCGGCAGCATGGGGATCGGCAAGACGCGCTTGGCCACTGAGATCGCCGCCTACGCCGCGGGCCAAGGCTTCCTCTCTTTGATCGGCCACTGCTATGAGCGAGAGGAGCCGTGTCCGTATCTCCCCTTTGCGGAAATTCTCGAGACGGCGCTCGCCCAGGCACCGAGCCCACAGGAATTCCGCCAGTGGCTGGGGGACAATGCCGCTGAGATAGCACTGATTGCGCCCCGGCTGCGTCGCCTCTTCCCGGATCTCCCCCCGCCACCGGACCTGCCGCCACAACAGCTGCGGCGCTCTCTCTGCCAGAGCCTGACCGAGTATTTCGCCTGGGCCTCACACCAGACGCCCCTGTTTCTCATCCTCGACGATCTACAGTGGGCTGACGAGGCCACCCTGGCGCTGGTGCATTATCTCGCTACGCGAGTGGGGCACCTGCCGATGGTCATCGTCGCGACCTATCGCGACAGTAGGCTGGACATGAGTCCGGCACTGTGTAGAACCTTAGAGGAACTGCTGCGGCTGGGGTTGCGGCCGCTCAAGCTCGCAGGCCTCTCGCAGGACGCCGTGGGGCAGCTGCTCCGGCATCTGAGCCACCGGGAGCCGCCGCCGCCGCTGGTGCGGGTTATGTTTGCGCAGACGCATGGCAATCCCTTTTTGGTCGAAGAGCTCTATCGGCATTTGGTCGCGGAGGGGAAGTTGCTTGACGCGGCGGGTGCCCCACGCCCCGATCTATCTGTCGCCGAGTTGGGCGTACCGGACACGGTGCGGCTGGTGCTCGAGCGCCAGCTTGAGCGGCTGGGCGAGGGAACACAAACCGTCTTGAGCGCCGCGGCCGCGCTGGGTCCCAGCTTTCGCTTCGACCTCTTGCAGGTGCTACAGGGCCAGACGAGGCCTGACGACCTTTTGACCGCAGTCGAGCAGGCCCAGGGCCTGGGGCTGCTGGTGCCCAGTGCCGGTGGCCCAGAGGCGAGCTTCGCCTTTGCTCATGACCTGGTGCGCCAGACCCTACTGGCGCGTATGTCGGTGCTGCGCCGTCGACTCCTGCACGTGCGGGCAGCCGCGGCGCTGGAGCAGGGGCACACGGCGAGGGAGAGTCAGCACGCGGCATGATCGCATAATAGGCAGCGGGGGACGCACTAACTGCGCCGAGCACTCCCACTGGCCCGCACGCGAGCGGGGGGCGGCACCGCCGCTTCCCGTCGCCCACCTCGACGCACCCCTTGCTTCCCGTCCAGGCCATCGTTGGCCTCCCTTCCGTCCGGGGCGGCACCGTTGGCGTGCAACCGTGTACCGCCGGCAGAGGACTCGGCGCTTCGCGCCCTGGCATACCGCGAGAGGGCTCGCCCCCGAGACCCCTGCAGCTGCCTCACTTCCTTATGCTCAGCTTGCAAGGGAGTGTCTCACCAGTAGTTACCTTGCCGATCTCCGGGCCTGGCAGCTTGCTCTTCCTCCGCACGCTAGCCTCCTCCTCTCTCCTCTGCAGAGCGCCAACGAACGCGACCCCTGACAGAACCCACGCCCGCACGCCGAGCGCGGACCAAAGTTGTCCCGGCCGTCCAGCGACCCGCGCCCGTGACACTCTGTGTCACGCCTTTGTGCAGTGGTTAGTCACACCTCATACGCGAGGAGGACTGAAATGGCAACGGAAAGAAAAGATGTTAAGCAACCGAAGCCACTACCGGCACCGAATAGTGACTTCTATGAATTCGCTGAGACGCTGCCCGCCGAGGAACTGGCGATTGTGAAGAAGGTGCGCACCTACATGGAGACGAACGTCGCACCAATTATCAACAAGTACTGGGTCGAGGACGCGTTTCCGTTCGAGCTGCTCCCGTCGTTCAAGGAGCTGAACATCGGTGGCCTCGGCATCCATGGGTACGGCTGCGCCGGCGGGAGTCAATTGCTGGTCGGCCTTCTTGGGATAGAAATGGCGCGGGTTGATGTCTCAATCGCGACCTTCTTCGGCGTCCACAGCCACCTGGCGATGGGTTCGATCGCGATCGCTGGATCGGAGGAGCAGAAACAAAAGTGGCTGCCGCCGATGGCGCGCATGGAAAAGATCGGCTGCTTCGGCCTGACCGAGCCGCTGGTCGGCTCGGGAGCCGCCGGCGGCCTCACCACGACGGCGAAGCGCGAAGGCGACACTTGGGTCCTGAACGGCCAGAAGCGCTGGATTGGCAACGCGCCCTGGTGCGATATCTCGATCATCTGGGCGCGCGACGTCGCCGACAACCAGGTCACGGGCTTCATCGTCGAAAACAAGACCACGCCCGGCTTTAGCGTCGAGAAGATGCAGAACAAGATCGCGCTCAAGGTGGTCCAGAACGGTCAGATCACGCTGAAGGACTGCCGCGTGCCGGAAGCAAATCGGCTTGCGGCCGGCGCTCGGTCCTTCCGCGACACCGCGCGCGTGCTGCGTGGGACGCGGTACTACGTGGGATGGGAAGCGACGGGATGCCAGATGGGCGCATACGAGCACGCGGTCAAGTACGCACAGGAGCGATTACAGTTCGGAAAGCCGATTGGCTCATTCCAGCTCATTCAGGACTTCCTTGCGAAGATGCTCGGCAACATCACTGCCTGCCAATGCATGCTGGCTCGCACAGCACAGCTCGCGGACGAAGGCAAGCTTACGGACCAGCAAGCGGCGCTTTCGAAGGCGTTCACGACGGCCAAGGCGCGTGAGACCGTCTCCTGGGCGCGAGAGCTGCTCGGCGGCAACGGCATCCTCCTCGACTACAACGTTGCACGCTTCTTTGCCGATGCCGAGGCGCTCTATTCCTATGAAGGCACGTATCAGATGCAGCATCTGATCGTCGGCAAGGCGGTCACGGGGTTCAGCGCCTTTGTGTAAACACCTAATGAATCACAGAACCTCAAACAGAGATCAATTATGAGTACAACAACAACAGAACTAAATCTTGAAACTATCTCGTATGCCAAGAAAGGCGCGATCGCCTACGTCACGCTCAATCGCCCGAAAGTCCTCAACGCTTTAAACAAAAAGACGTGGGAGGATTTGAAAGCAGCTTTCGCGGATGCGCAGGATGACGCCGCCGTGCGCGGCGTCATCCTGACTGGAGCCGGCGACAAAGCATTCATCGCCGGCGCTGACATTAGCGAGCTCGCGCAGATCAGCGCAGTTGAAGCAGAGAAATCGAGCGCGTTTGGACAAAGCGTTCTCGATCTAATCGAGAATCTTGGCAAGCCGGTGATCGCCGCGGTAAATGGTTTCGCGCTCGGCGGTGGTTGCGAAACCGCGATGGCGTGCACAATTCGAATCGCCGCGGAGAACGCGAAATTCGGCCAACCGGAGGTGAAACTCGGAGTAATCCCGGGCGGCGGCGGAACGCAACGTCTGCCGCGACTCGTTGGTCGAGGCCGCGCGCTCCAGCTGATTCTCTCCGGAGAAATCATCAGCGCGCAGGAAGCTTATCGCATCGGACTCGTTAACGAGGTCGTTCCATCGGCGGAGCTAATCA
>Ga0081539_10000910_pt1 | contig 55996 bp, 43 predicted proteins | sample TabmetS4T2R2_FD_71023 | JGI IMG/M metagenome (GOLD analysis project Ga0081539, IMG submission 71023) | Tabebuia heterophylla rhizosphere microbial communities from the University of Puerto Rico - S4T2R2 | ecosystem: Host-associated > Plants > Roots > Rhizosphere ...
AATCGAATACCTGAAAACCGGCCCCCTCCAAACCTCCCCCAACAGGGGAGGCTTTAAAAGCATCTTCCTTATTTGGAAATGCATATGAAGGAAATTTAAGATTTGCAACTTTCATCTCAAATCTTATATCAGGTTTATCGTTACCGTAATTCCACATTGCATCTTCCCAACTCATGCGCTCAACCTTTTCGGTATAATCTATTCCTCTCACATCTTTAAAAATTCTTTTCACCAATCCTTCAAACATGTTGAGAATATCTTCCTGCTCTACAAAACTCATTTCACAATCTATCTGTGTAAACTCCGGCTGACGATCTGCTCGTAAATCTTCGTCACGAAAACATTTTACAATCTGATAGTAACGGTCATAACCGCTTACCATGAGCAATTGCTTAAATGTTTGCGGCGATTGAGGTAATGCATAAAACTCTCCGGGATTCATTCTTGAAGGCACTACAAAATCTCTTGCACCTTCCGGAGTAGATTTTATTAAGAAGGGCGTTTCAATATCCATGAAACCATTCTCATATAAATAATTTCTTGCAGAACGATTTACTGCATAACGCAGTTCAAGATTTTTCTTTACGGCATTGCGGCGAAGATCAAGATAGCGGTAGCGCATGCGAAGGTCATCGCCGCCATCTGTTTCATCTGTTATAGTAAAAGGTGGTACGGAAGATTTATTCAACACTGTAAATTTCTGAACAAGGATTTCAATTTCACCCGTTGGTAAGTTGGAATTTTTATTGCTGCGTTCTTCAATAAATCCCTCGACTTGAATTACATACTCACGACCCAAAGGATTTTCATCAAGCTGTTGCTGCAACTGTTCTCCAAACAATAATTGCGTAATGCCATAACGGTCTCTTAAATCAACAAAAGTTATTGCACCAAACTTTCTTACTGTTTGCACCCAGCCGGCAAGTGTAACCGTTTTGTTTATGTCTGTAATTCTTAATTCTCCGCAAGTATGTGTACGATACATTTATGATTTCGATTTATGATTTATTATTTACGATTTCGTGAGACGTGAATCGTGAGACGTGAGAAAAGTTCGAAATTACTTTCACGATTGATGATTCACGATCAGAACGTTGAAGTGAGTGACACAACAGACGATGCTATGAAAATTCAAAGCTGGTATCATAAAAAATCATTTTAATCATCCTAATCACGATTACTTCAACGGGTTGCAAAGATAGGCGGATTGACTAAAGTGAATAGTGTATAAGCATTATGTGCAATATTATCTTTGTTGAATGTTATCAAACACTGTTGCATTTCCGCGCACTGCTCGAATTGCAGTGAGTACATTCTTCTTTGTAGCAGGAATTTGTTTTGCAAGCTGGGCATCGCGAATACCAGACATTCAACACCACTTGAAATTAGATGATGCAGAATTGGGCTCTGTATTATTTGCGTTGCCCATAGGTTCTATGTTGTGCTTGCCACTGGCGGGAGTATTAGTGACAAAATTTGGAAGCCGCATTGTTATGTTGTGCGGTGCATTTTTGTACGCGTTAGTGCTGTGCTTGTTAGGCGCTGCAAACACAATATGGGAGTTGGTTCTATCACTTTTTTTGTTTGGCATGAGCGGCAACCTTATGAACATTTCCATTAATACGCAAGGCGTTGCAGTGGAAGCGTTGTACAAACGTTCTATTATGGCTTCATTTCATGGACTATGGAGCTTTGCAGGTTTTGCAGGCGCTGCAACCGGTACATTTATGATAGCTCAAAAAGTTCTTCCGCTTACACATTTCCTCATTATCGCGTTAATGGTTGCATTGCTTGTTGTGTTTATGTACCGGCATTCGTTAAATGAGCAGGAACGGATTTCAAAAAAAACCAAAGCATTTGTGCTTCCCGATAAATCATTGATGAATCTTGGCAACATCGCTTTTTGTTGTATGGCTTGTGAAGGTTGCATGTTTGATTGGAGTGGTATTTACTTTCGCGACATTCTTCATGCGCAGCAACATTTTGTTACCCTTGGTTACACTGCGTTTATGGCAACAATGGCAACAGGAAGATTTACAGGCGATTTTCTTGTAACAAAATTTGGTGTTAAACGTGTTTTAGAAATCAGCGGTTGTTGCATTGCTTTAGGGTTATTGATTGCAATTTTGTTTCCCGATTTATATGCTGCTACCGCTGGTTTTTTGCTTACAGGTTTTGGTGTTTCCTCTGTCGTTCCTCTGGCTTATGGGTTGGCTGGAAAATCAAAAACCATGCATCCGGGGATGGCTATTGCGGCGGTTTCAACAATTGGTTATCTCGGTTTTTTATTAGGCCCTCCTCTGATTGGTTATATCGCGAAAGCTTCAAACTTGCGATGGTCGTTTGCGCTTATTGCATTACTCGGTTCTTGCGTCGCAGTGTTGGCAAATAAAATAAAGGGAGAGCAATAAAATGAGTTATGAAGAACCGAAGATTTGACTTCAGCTCGTTTTCAAAAGAATCCTCACAAACTAACAGAAAGAAAATCCTTCATGCCCTCGCGTCTTTGCACTGAGAAGAAAATAAAAATCTTATGAAACCGTTTTATTTTCTTATTATTAACTTCGCAACACTTCAAAATAGTTTACCTAAATTTTTTTTGCTTGAGACAAGAAGTTTTACTTAACGATGTTGTCATAAAATTTGCCGGTGACAGTGGAGATGGGATGCAACTTACCGGTTCGCAGTTTACCAACAACACCGCCCTGCTCGGCATTGACCTTGCCACCTTTCCCGATTTTCCCGCAGAAATTCGTGCGCCGCAAGGCACACTGCCCGGTGTGAGTGGTTTCCAGTTGCGCTTTTCCAGTGACCGTGTATTTACACCCGGTGATTCGTGCGATGTGCTGGTTGCGATGAATGCAGCAGCGCTGAAAGTGAACTTGCGGAGCCTAAAACCCGGCGGAAAAATTATCGCAAACACCGATGGATTTGATAATAAGAACTTACGTCTTGCGATGTACGCCGACGGCGTAAATCCTTTGGAAGATGGCAGCCTCGACGCCTATGAAGTGATAAGGATGGACGTGACAAAAATGACCCGTGAGGCGCTGAAAGAGTTCACTGATCTTGGCATTAAAGAGAAAGACCGCGCAAAAAATATGTTTGTGCTCGGCTTTCTTTATTGGATGTATAACCGTTCTCTTGACAACACCATTAATTTTCTCAAAGAGAAGTTCGGCAAAAAAGAAACTATTCTACAAAGCAATATAAAGGTGCTGCAGGCGGGATATAACTTTGGTGACACCACAGAAACTTTCAGCAGCCGCTATAAAGTTGAAAAAGCAAAACTTCCTGCAGGAGTGTATCGCAGCATTATGGGTAACCAGGCGTTGGCTTATGGGTTGATTGCCGCTTCACAAAACAGTGGGTTGCCGCTTTTTCTTGGCTCTTATCCAATTACACCTGCTTCGGATATTCTGCACGAGTTAAGCCGCTACAAAACCTTTGGTGTGCGCACATTTCAGGCAGAAGATGAAATTGCTGCAATAACCGCAGCCATTGGTGCAGCCTACGGCGGAAGCCTTGGCGTGACTACCACTTCAGGACCGGGCATGGCTTTAAAAGCAGAGGCAATGGGTTTGGCGGTGATGCTCGAAATTCCTTTGCTTATTTGTGATATTCAGCGAGGCGGGCCTTCGACCGGTTTACCTACCAAAACAGAGCAAAGCGATTTATTGCAGGCATACTATGGAAGAAACGGCGAATGTCCTATGCCTGTAATTGCAACCAGCACACCCAGCGATTGTTTTGATGTTGCTTACGAAGCGGTACGCATTGCGGTTCAGCACATGACGCCCGTTATACTGTTAAGCGACGGATACATTGCCAACGGTGCGGAACCGTGGCGTTTTCCAAAGTCTGCCGAGTTGCAGCCCATTGCAGTAAAATTCAAGCAAGGGCTCGATGAAGATGAAGAAAAACTACAGCCTTATAAACGCGATGAAAAGCTGGTACGTCCGTGGGCAATTCCGGGAACGCCGGGTTTGGAACATCGCATTGGCGGCTTGGAAAAACAGGATGTAACCGGCAACGTAAGTTACGAACCCGAGAATCATCAGCACATGGTAAAAACACGTCAGGCAAAAGTTGATAAAATTGCAGACTACATACCATTGCAGCAGCTCGATAGCGGCAATGATACAGGCAAGGTGCTGGTAGTCGGTTGGGGCAGCACATTCGGCGCCATCAAAAGCGCGGTACTTCAACTACGCAGCGAAGGGCACGCTGTAAGCCACGCACATATCAGGTATTTGCGTCCCTTCCCAAAAAATCTCGGCGAAATATTGCGGGGCTTCGAAATCGTATTAATCCCCGAAATCAATAACGGCCAGCTCATCAAAATTATCCGCGATCAGTTCTTTATAGACGCGAAGGGGTACAATAAAATAATGGGTGTACCCATTACTAAAACCGAATTAATTGATGAGATAAGAAAGTATTTGTGATGTGGTGGAATCGGAATGGACCATTAGATTTCCAGATGCCACTCCCTCACTACTCATCTTAGCGTTCACAGAATTCTGATTTTTATTTGGTAAGAACAAAATTCATTTCTTGATTAAGATCGTAGAGATATAAAGGACTTCATTTGAAGGCTTTTAGCTTGCCTTTGCTTTTTCTCACTCTTGCAGATGTTGTGAAAAAAATGATCCTCTTTAATTACTCGTTTAGAAGAGTGAAAATCCATTGAGGTTTTAATGACTTAGCAACAATAGAAAGAACTGCATCTTTCATCTTAGGAGTATAAAGTATAAACGCGTAACAACTTTCGTTTTATTAAATTTTTTAATCAATATTTGCAACAAAATTTGCTGATATGAATTTCCCTTCCGATGTAAAATACACCAAAGACCACGAATGGATTAAAATGGAAGATAATAAAACAGCCGTCATCGGCATTACCGATTTTGCACAACATGAATTGGGCGATATTGTGTATGTTGATATTACAACTGTTGGTAAAGAAATGAAAGCAGAAGAAGTGTTCGGAACAGTAGAAGCGGTGAAAACAGTAAGCGATTTGTTTCTGCCCATTGCAGGAACAATTGTTACAGTAAACCCCGCACTTGAAAAACAACCGGAGCTCGTGAATACAGACCCCTATGGCAAAGGATGGATGATAAAATTAGCAGTGAATGACCCGGCTGATTTTGATAAACTAATGGATGCTGCTGCGTATCAACAACTTGTAGCTTAGGGTGTTTGAGTGTTTGAATGTTTGATTGTTTGAGAGTTCGATTCAAATAGCGATTTAAATTTTGACTAACATTCAAACCCAAATACAGAACGGTTAAGCGAACGATTTTACTTCTTTGAGAAATTAGTGTTTGATGTTCGAATGTTTTGAATGTTCAATTCGATAAGTGATTTAGATGTAAATAACATTCAAACACTCAAACGTTCAAACTGATCACCAAAGTTCCGAACGTACAAGTGAGTGACACAACAGGCGATGCCATAGAAAACATCTGCTGGTACCAAAAAGAAAAAAATCTTTATTAACTGCTATACCTGCACATGCCGGAGACTAAATATACTGAACAGGAACTTGTGGCGCTGTTACAACAGCGTGAGCAAACTGCGTTCAGTTATTTGTACGACAATTATTCTGCGGCTTTGTATGGCATAATTGTAGCAATTGTTCCGGACAGGGAATTGGCAAATGATGTATTGCAGGAAGTGTTTGTAAAAATATGGCGGCAGGCAACATCGTACGATGCCGAAAAGGGCAGGCTCTTTACATGGATGATGAATATTGCACGCAATGCTTCGATTGATATGCTGCGCAGCAAAAACTATCAGAGCAGCCAGCAAAACCGTGAACTAACAGAAGCCGTATATGAAAAAGGGGGAAGCATAGCCACCAATATCGAATATATCGGTCTTCGCAAAATTGTTCATTCGCTGAAGGAAGAGTATAAAGTATTAGTAGAGCTATCGTACTTTCAGGGATATACGCAGGATGAAATTTCGAAGATGCTCAACATGCCGTTAGGCACGGTGAAAACGCGATTGAGAAGCGCATTGATACAATTAAGAGAATTAGTAAAAAAATAGTGGACACAAAAGCTTACATAGAGAGTGGAGTTATTGAAAGCTATGTGCTTGGACTCGCCAATGCTGAAGAAGCGGCTGAACTTGAAATGCTTTGCACGCAACACGCCGATATAAAAAGTGCTGTTGATGAATTTGCGGCATTGATAGAGCAGCGGGCATTCGCCAATTCTATTATTCCTCCCGCCGGTATGAAGGAGAAGCTGATGTTTACGCTTGCCGATGAGTTTGCAAGCGATGAAGATGAGCAAACTGCGGTAGTTGTTCCGTTACATACAGCAGATGAAACCACTGATGTAAAAGTGAAAAAGTTTTCTTCATTAAGATATATTGCTGCTGCATCAATTATTTTGCTGGTTGCAAGCACAGCGCTTAATTTTTATCTCTACAACAATTATAAATCAGCAAACAACAAATATCAGGCATTGCTTGTAGAGCGAAACAGCTTACAGGCAAATAATGATGCTTTTCAAACCAAACTAAACGGGCTTGAAGAAAGTATGCGCATTATGCAGAACCCCGATATGAAGATGGTTGCTTTATCTGCGCGTCCTGGTAAAGAGGGAAATATTGCTGCTGTTTATTGGGATACCAAAACAAAAGATGTTTGGCTGCTTCCCACAAAAATGGCTGCGACACCTGCTGATAAACAATATCAACTCTGGGCAATTGTTGATGGCAAACCTGTTGATGCCGGCGTTATTGGTGAGTGCAATGTTTTATGTCCTATGAAAAATATTCCCCGCGCTCAAGCCTTTGCTATAACGCTTGAGAAAAAAGGCGGAAGCCCAACTCCTACACTTTCTGAAATGTATGTTCTCGGTGAAGTTAAGTCTTGATTTTTGGTGACGAGCGGAAGTACTTTGTGGCATCGCCTGTTGTGTCACTCACTTGTACGTTCGAATTTTTGATGAACTGTTTTAAAAATTCTATTTCTATTTATCCAACGGGAACATATTTTCAAATTCAATTTTAGTGATGATTTTAAGTTTGTGGTAGCGAGCTTCAAGATTTTTCTTTTGCGATAATATGTGACTGTCCCCGCTTGTTACAAAACCTGAATTGGTTTGCAATGCTAAAGCAATTACATAATTATCATCTGCATCGTCAGGTATGTAATTTTTGAGTGGGTAAGTAATGGTGAATGGAGTTGTTATTTCTTTCAGCAGCTTTACCGCTTTAGGTATATTAACGTTGAACTTTTGCAGGTGTTCATATTTTAATACGGTAGCAAATTCCTTAATAAGTTCATCGCAGGAAAAAATTGCTATTTCATACAAATCTATTATTTCGATAATCTGCTGCTGGTTGTTGGTTATAAAGTAACTTATCCAAATGTTATTATCTAACACAAATCTTTTACTTCTCATGATTTAGTTCGTGATTCATGTTTCCATTTATCAATCTGTTTAAGTGTAGGTTTTCGAATACCTATTGGAACATTTGCAACAGTACCAATGCCTTTCTTTTTCAATCGCTTTACTCTAAGTTTCGTCAGCAATATTTGCTGTTCAATTGTATCAAGTTTAGCTGCCTCTTTAGCAATTTCCGCAACAGTTTCATTTAAAGCTATCCTCATAAAAAAAGGATTTTATCAAAAATAATTAAAATGGAATTGTTTATCAAACGGGGCTTTGTGATGTTTATACGTAATAGAAAAGAAAAATAGGATATTGGTGTTTCACAGGACTATCGGTTATGCGAGAATATCTTCTTAAGCAGGTTTATGAAACCAACACCTAAGAGAAGTGCGAGTGCGAAGGTGCCATATATAGCTATTGAAACGGGCATGGCGTAAAGATAATGATATAACTACACAAGTAAGTTTTCTATTTTCTTAAATCCATGAGCGGCAGGAATATGTTCCCATAAAATTTCATAAATACAATCGGCGATAGGAATGTCAACCTTGAGTTCTTTATTGGTACTGTGCACACTGCGGCTTGCATTGTAACCTTCTGCAACCATATTTAATTCAAGCTGTGCCGCTTTTACAGAATAACCTTTCCCAATCATGTTACCAAATGTTCTGTTGCGGCTGTATAATGAATAGCAAGTAACGAGCAAATCGCCAAGATAGGCAGAAGCAGCATAATTCAAGCCGCCCCCATTTTCATCATGACGAACGGCGCGAACAAAACGCACCATTTCATTCGCGCTGTTCGCTATATAAACACTTAAGAAGTTGTCACCGTAATCAAGTCCGTGAGCAATACCCGCACCAAGCGCATAAATATTTTTTAGTACTGCAGCATATTGCACACCCATTATATCATGATTCACTACTGTGTTGAGATATTCGTTGTGAAAGTGTGAAGCAATTTCCTGCGCAGTCGCTTCATCAATTCCTGAAAAAGTGAGATACGATAATTTTTCCGATGCGATTTCTTCTGCATGGCAAGGACCAAGTACTGCAAAATAATCTTTCAGCTCTACTGAAAAAGTTTTGGCGAGATATTCATTCAGCAATTGATTGGTGTCGGGCAACAAACCTTTTATAGCTGAAACGATTTTTTTGGTTTTAAAAGCATCGGTGTTTAAAGTTGTTAGTACGCTATGAATGTAAGCGCTTGGTACAGCAATAAGAAGTACATCTGATTGTTCAACTACGTAATTAAGACTGCTGCTTAATTGTAAAAGGCTATTGTCGAAATGAATATTTGTAACATAATGGGGATTATGTTTCCGGCGTTCAACATAGTTAATGGTGTCGCTGTTTCTTATCCACCAGTTGATGGGGTGATTATTGTCTGTAAGAATTTTTGCCAAAGCCGTAGCCCAACTGCCGCTTCCGATTATTCCAAATTGCATTGCAACCATTTTAGATTGAATAACAAATTTACAAATCGTTTGGAGTTAGTATTGGGACAAAGTTCGTTGATGCAAAAAGAGTACCTTTGAAATATGTACACTGACTATAAAAATATTATTACAATAGAAGCGGGAAAACGAAATGGTAAACCTTGCATCAGAGGTATGCGCATTACTGTTTATGATGTACTTGGTTATCTTGCTTCCGGAATGACTGCCGAACAGATAATTGAAGATTTTCCCGAACTCACAAAAGAAGATATACGTGGTTGCCTTAGCTATGCTGCCGATACTGAAAAACATACCAGATTGTTACAAAGTGCATGAAATTACTCCTTGATAATAATCTTTCATTTAAGCTTGTTCGGCATTTGCAAATACATTTTCCTCAATCAAACCATATTAGGAACAATGTAGGTGTAGATGCAAATGATGAAACTATTTGGAATTATGCGAAACAAAATGACTTTATAATCCTAACAAAGGACAACGACTTCGAACTTTTTGCAGATCCAACTGTAGCGGATTGCATTTTAAAAATTGGATAATAAAAACTAACCGAGCTTATTTTCTTAGTTTCAATCTCACGATTCCAACATAAACGGATAACGATAATTCGTCGGCGGATTAAAGGTTTCTTTTATTGTTCTCGCGCTTAACCAGCGATAAAGATTTATCATGCTTCCTGCCTTATCATTGGTTCCGCTTGCCCTTGCACCGCCAAATGGCTGCTGACCTACAACTGCACCGGTTGGTTTATCATTGATATAAAAATTACCTGCTGCATTACGCAATTTATTTGTAGCAAGAATAATGGCATCTCTGTCCTGCGCCAAAATAGAACCCGTTAACGCGTAAGGCGAGGTGGTATCAACAATCTCTAATGTTTCTTCAAACTTTTCTGCAACATAAACATGAATGGTTAACACAGGACCAAAAATTTCTTCGCACATGGTTACATATCGCGGGTCTTCTGCTTCAATTACAGTTGGCTCTATAAAATAACCTTGGCTCTTATCATAATTACCACCAACAATAACTTTTACTTTATCATCATTTTTGGCTTTATCAATATAGGAGCTAATCTTGTCAAAGCTTTTTTCATCAATCACAGCATTGATAAAGTTGGTAAAATCTTCCACCGGTCCCATCTTCATGCTGTTTAATTCAGCAACCAATTTTGATTTTATTTCTTCAGCAATATTACTTGGCAAATATGCTCTTGATGCAGCCGAACATTTTTGTCCCTGGAACTCAAATGCGCCCCGTGCTAAAGCTGTAACAACCGCATCAACATTTGCGCTTTTGTGAACCATCACAAAATCTTTTCCGCCGGTTTCACCAACGATACGTGGATATGATTTATACACTCCAACATTTTCACCAATCGTTTTCCACATATAATTAAACACACCTGTTGAGCCCGTGAAATGAACACCGCCAAAATCACGGTGCGAAAAACAAACATTACCAAGTGTGGGTCCGTCAACATACAACAAGTTAATAACACCAGCCGGCAAACCTGCTTCTATCAATATCTTCATAAACATTTGCGCAGCGAAAATTTGGCTATGTGCGGGTTTCCATAACACCACATTTCCACACATTGCAGCAGAAGTTGGAAGATTGCCGCCAATTGCTGTAAAATTGAAAGGAGTAATTGCAAGCACAAAACCTTCAAGGGGGCGCCATTCCATGCGGTTGTGCACACCTGTGGAAGAAATAGGCTGTTGTTTATATATTTCACATAAAAAATGAATATTGAATCGCAGAAAATCAATTATTTCACATGCACTGTCTATCTCCGCCTGATAAACATTTTTACTTTGTCCCAACATCGTCGTTCCGTTCATGTAAGCACGATACTTTGTTGAAATAAGGTCTGCCGCTTTCAAAAAAATATTAGCTCTTTCTTCCCACGGCATGTTTGCCCAAGCCTCTTTCGCACTCATCGCAGCATCAATTGCCATGCGCACATGCTCTTCGCTACCCTCATAATAATAACCAAGCGTATGTTTTATTTCATGCGGCGGATGCAGCGATAATTTTTTTTCGGTACGCACTTCTTTGCCACCAATATACATTGGCATGTCATGCGTATTGGCTTTTAGTTCTGCTAAAACCTTTTTCAATGTTGCTCTTTCCGGTGAACCCGGCGCATACTGCAATACAGGCTCATTCACAGGTATGGGGTAATAAAAATATCCAAGGCTCATAGTGTTCTTCTTTTTTTAAAATGAGGCGCAAGTTAATTAATTAAGCTAACATGAATTAGTATTGAAGTTTTGTGTTTTGAGTTTTATTTTTTTATGTTACAAGCTGAAGTACATATAGCATCGCCCGTTGTGTCACTCACTTGTACGTTCTGAACTTTATTGAACAAGAATTCCAATTGTAATTTAACACAGTGCACTTAATTTGGTAAATAACGTATCAGTTACTCTATTTTTATTTTAAAATCTAACTTACTATAGCCAGTTTCCTCCTCCCAAAGATTTTCGTTTGCGAAGCGGATTGCGTATTCAGGGCGTGCAGCAAGAGAAGGGGACGCATCAGGTAAAAAAAGTAACAATTCATACTCTGCATGTGACATATTTGAAGGCAACACTATTTTTATATTTAGCGATACTTTACCGCTATACCATTTGCGAACATCGGTATCAATATCAAAAGAAAATGTTTCACTGCTTTGTGTGTTGCGCAAAATAAGTTTTGCAGGTCTTGGATTGTATGGAGAGGCACAGCCAACATTTTCAAGATTAAGTGTAAAAGAGAATTGCTTGCCTGCTTTTGTATTTGTTGCAGGATAAATTGCATTGCGCAAAACAAAACGGTAACCAAGATTCTTTTTTATTGCATCCATACAGCCGCCGGTTTGCCAATCATTATTTACATCGTTGTTGTATGCACAATTTAAAAAACTATAATGCAGATTGCGCATTTCTGTTTGAGCATGACCTTCGGTTTCGCAATTATTCTCCGGACTGTACGCATCATCACAAGTTTCGCCGCCAACAGGAACATATTTGCTATCATCTGCCATATATGCCTTCAATTCAGTTAACGCAGATTGGCTCGATGATGAAGAATTACCATAATCGTTGTAAGTGCCATAATCATCCGGTGATGATAAAAAGCAGTCGTTATGAAAACCAATTCTTGCCTTTTCTGTTTCTGTGAACGCTTCTGCTTCTGTAAGAGACGCGGCGTTTGTTGGTGCGTTTACTCCATATACATAACGTTGCTTCATTTGAGGAACACGTACCTGAACCATACGTTCCCTTGGTAATGCATCAAGTAAAGCTTTGAGTACATCAAACCTGTCTTGCCAGTTTTTATCAATAAGTTTTCCTTTACCATTTTGTGAAGGATCTCCAAAATAATCTGAATAATAATTCTCACCCCAGATACCAATAAACCCAAGTTGCATACATGCCATTACATCTGCGTTTTTTTGAAGCAGAGGTTTTAATTGAGAAATATGATTTAGTACAATTTCTTTTGATGCATCACCATAAGGTGGACAAACCCAACCTTCTGCACATTGGCCGGAATGTGGCGTAATCGTATAAGCAAAACGTGGGATGAGTTTTACCCCTGCAACTCTTGCATTGTCAAAATCTTCTTGAACGTTGTCTAAAAAAGTTTGTGTGAGCGGCTTATCAGTAAAGCCCTCTAAAACGTAACCGCGATATACCAATGTGCTATACACTTTGTAGTTGGCATTATTAACTTGTTGTAAGCTTCGCCACTCCTTCATTTGATTAACATCGAGCGATTGAAAATTTTTTGATGAAGTTTCTGCATAACGATAAAAACCACGCTCGGGATTTGCAAAGTCTTCATCACTTTCTTTGTAAACAATTGTATCGGATGGTGGCGGATGATACAATGCCGGCGCTTCAACTTCTCTGCAGTTTGTAGCATAAGTTAAAACGACAACGCAGAAAAACAATATCGTAAAAGTCAGCAAGTGAAATTTCATACTACTTATTTTGTTTACAAAGAGCAAGTACAATATAAGATTTTTTATAACCGTACTTTATACTGTTGAATAGAATTTCAAAAGTACAAGTGTGCGACGCAAGAGAAATTCAATAACAGCACTATAGTTTGGCTCATAAAAAATCCGCACACATTAACTGCGTACGGATTATTTTTTCTGGAATAAATTTATTTCAATTCCCATGCAAGAGCGCTTGCGCCGAGAATAGCGGCATCAGATTCTTTTAAATGGCTCACAAGAATTTTTACTTTGTTTTGAAACACTTTTATAAGATTCGCTTCCATGTGTTCACGTGTAGGTTTTAGAATAAGTTCGCCTGCTTTGGTAAGTCCGCCAAAAAGAATAATCGCTTCGGGGCTTGTTGTCATTACAGCGTTGGCAAGCGCAAGACCTAAAATTTTTCCCGTGAATTCAAAAATTTCTTTTGCAAGTTCATCACCTGCTATTGCTGCTTCATAAACTTTTTTGGAATCAATTTCTTGCGGAAGAACATCTCTTAAAACGCTTGGTGTATTTGTTTTTTGAAGCAATTCAATTGCAGTCAATCGCACACCTGTTGCCGAGGCATAACTCTCCAGCGAACCTCTTTTGCCGGTACCTTCATGCATGCGTCCATCGGGAATAACAATAGTATGACCCAACTCACCAGCAAACCCGTCATGACCATAAATAAGTTTTCCATTCGCAACAATGCCGCTTCCAACGCCGGTACCAAGCGTTATCATAATAAAATCTTTCATGCCCTGCGCAGCGCCATAAATCATTTCGCCTTCTGCGGCCGCGTTAGCATCGTTCGTGAGAATAACAGGCAATTTAAATTTATCCTGCAACAATTTTGCAAGCGGTATAATTCCTTTCCACGGAAGATTCGGTGCATACTCAACCGTACCTGTATAAAAATTTCCGTTTGGTGCGCCAACGCCAATACCTTTAATTCGTCCAACACCTCCGGCTTTATCAATAAGCACTTTTAAATTCGCATACAACTCCTCAATAAAAGTATCTACTTGCGGATGTTTTTTTGTAGATATTTCGCCGGAGAATAAAACATTCCCTACGCGATCAACTATGCCGAACTTAGTGCCTGTGCCGCCAATATCAATTCCAACCGCTAACGGATCAAGAGAAGCTTTTGATGCTGCCATTTATTTGTGATTTTGTGATTCTATGATTTTATGATTTGCTATTTGTGATTTTATAATTATAAGTGCTTATCTATTTTTTGTACTTAGCATTTGTATTGCTATTAAGCTTCTGTTGTGTCACTCACTGCACCGTTCGGAACTTTATTGAGCAACCCACCCCTGCCCCTCCAAGGAGGGATTCCCAACTTCGCTTCTTTGTTTTATCTTGATAATGAATATCTTCTGTAGAACTTTATTAGGCACGGTCAATGGTTAATCAATGTCGTTTTAGTTTAGCTTTCGTATGGCACTTAAGGGACATGTGAGACAAGTGTGTAAGCCCTTAGTGGCGCATCACCTAATTAACCAATTAACCAATTAACTTCTCAACTCTCTCAATGCCCTGCTTCCAACTGCGCATCAAAATCTAATCCCTGCTTCTTCAATATACCTCTTACAGCCCATGCAAAGAAAGCAAGATAAGCGAAGCACACAACTGCAATGATGTACGAATCATGTATTCCGATAACATCTGCAAGTTTGCCTTGTATCGGAGGGATAATAGAACCGCCCAAAATCATCATGATCAAAAAGGAAGAACCTTGTGTGGTATATTTTCCAAGACCTGCAATAGATAAAGCGAAAATACAGGGCCACATAATAGAGCAGAATAAACCGCCGCTCAGGAATGCATAAGTTGATACAAGACCTGTTGTAAGCAGTCCAACGATCATTGCGATAATTCCTAACACTGAAAACAACAATAACATTCTTGCAGGCTTTTCCTGTGAAATATAAAATCCCGCAATTTGCACTACTACACAGATGATATACCATGTAAGAGGTGTTATATCATTCTTTGCGATAGCATTCACGCCAATTATAACTCCAAAACCAATAAGAGGCACTAAGGTCAATAAAAAATTTTTTGTTGATTGTGAAGGATTGAAAACCGGGATAGCGCCCGCCCATCTTCCAATCATTAAACTTCCCCAGTAGAGAGAGATAAAAGGTGCGATAGTTGCAGCAGGCATGCTTCCGTATTCGGGCAGCGCGAACAGTGTTCCAAGATTACTTGCAATAGTAACTTCTACACCCACATAAGTAAAAATGCCAAGCATCCCAAGCACGAGTTGCGAATATCGCATTGCACCCCAACCTGTACTGTTTTTCTTTGCTCTGGCGTTGGCGTAGAATAAACTTATCACAATTACTGCAAGTGCTGCAAGCAACCATTTTAAACGATACATTTCAAGGTCATGTTTTTCTGCATCATTTGCCGGTATTGTTTTATAACTGTAAAAAACAGGAATAAAAAATCCAATCAGTAAAATAGTCATTATAATCAAAACGCCTGTTGCTTTACCTGATCGTTCAATTGATGCATCAGAAGTTCCTGCCGGAAGTTTTTTAGAAAAAATAAAAAGCAATGCTGCAATTAAAAAGAGAGCGCCAACACAACTGTAGAGAACCGTTACTTTATCAAGATTTAAAGAAGCTATCTGCTCATCTGTAACAGTTGTTGAACCGAATAATGCAAATGCAACAACGATAGGTCCTATCATTGTTCCGAATGAATTTACACCGCCACCTAAATTCACGCGATGCGAACCTGTTGCAGGATCACCAAGTGCGATAGCAAAAGGTTGTGCTGCGGTTTGCTGTAACGAAAATCCCAAGGCCACAACAAACAGTGCTGAAAGTATCGCAGCAAAACCGCTGAAGTTCACAGCGATTATCATAAACACGGCGCCTATAACAGATAAAAACAATCCATAAATAATTGCCTTTTTATAACCCCATTGTGCCACAAAATCTTTACCACGTGTAACCCCTGCAATGTACAGCACCAATGCACCGATATAATAAGCGAGATAAAATGCAAAGTCAATCAACTGCGATTGAAACTGGTCGAGATTAAAGTAGTGTTTACAAAAAGGAATAAATATACTGTTGCTTGCAGCAATAAAACCCCAGAAGAAAAATACAATTACCAAAGTGGCAAGTGCGCCGGTATTTGTTTTTACTGCTGCAGTTGTGTTTGGTACGGTTGTGGTTGCGCTGACTGACTGGCTCATTGAGTTTGGTATTGGTTATGAAATGGCTGCGTAAATTAAATACATTTTACATTTTTAAAAATTTTAAATGTTTAGTAATGAATTACTATATTCATTGCTGAATTTAACCTCGCCAAAACATTCATCAATGCAGATTATTCATGTAAGTGCAGAATGTTATCCGGTAGCTAAAGCAGGTGGTTTGGGTGATGTGGTGGGTGCTCTGCCAAAATATCAATTAAGCATGGGTCACGATGCAAAAGTTGTGATGCCTATGTACCGCACAAAGTTTTTGTATCAGCACGAATGGGTAATTGACTTTAAAGGTCGCACCAATCTTGGTGACTGGTGGTTTGATTTTACCATCATTAGAGAAAAACACGACACGCTTGGTTTTCCTCTTTATCTTATAGATGTGAACGGTTTGCTCGACCGCGAAAAAGTTTACGGTTACGACGACGACATCGAACGTTTTACAGCTTTTCAAATTTGCGTTGTAAACTGGTTAAGTCACTGGACAATAAAACCTGACGTTGTTCACTGTCACGATCATCATACAGGACTTATTCCTTTTATGATGAAGTATTGCTACGATTATAACAATCTTGCAGCAGTGCCTTCTGTATTTACTATTCATAATGCGCAGTATCAGGGATGGATGGGGTGGGATAAAAGCGTTTATGTTCCCCGATGGGATTCATGGAAACGCGGCTTGCTTGAATGGGGAAGTTCTATTAATCCTCTTGCTTCTGCAGTGAAATGTGCATGGAAAGTAACAACGGTGAGTTGGAGTTATCTCAACGAGCTTAAGTATAACTCTAACGGATTGGAAGCTTTGTTTGAATACGAAAAAGGAAAATGTGTTGGTATTCTAAACGGTATTGACACCGATGTTTGGAATCCTGAAACAGACACTTATATAGAAAATCATTTTTCAGTTGAAGATGTTGATGAAGGAAAGCTTGGGAATAAAAAATTATTATGCGAACAATACAATCTGAATGTTGAAAAACCTCTTATCATTTTTATAGGGCGATTGGTTGGTGAAAAAGCTGCCGATGTTTTGCCTGATGCCATTCTTTCTTCAATGTATAGCACACAACACAAAGCAAACTTTTTAATTCTTGGCAGTGGCGAACCTCATGTGGAGTGGCAGTTGAGTCAGTTAAGTAATTACAATGGTTTCAAAGGAAACTACAATGCAGTGATTGGCTATAACGAAAAGCTTAGTCATTTGATGTATGCCGGTGCAGATTTTTTATTGATGCCAAGCCGTGTTGAGCCATGCGGATTGAATCAAATGTATGCGATGAAGTATGGTACTATGCCGATGGTAAGAAGTACCGGCGGCCTAATAGATACAGTTGTTGATATGGGAGATTTTAATGGATGGGGTATTCGTTTCAATCATGCAAGTGTTGGTGACATTACTTATTCTGTAAACAGAGCAGTTGATCTTTTTTATGATGATAAAGAACATCTTCACACGATGCGGCAACACATGATGAAGATAGACAACAGTTGGCAACATGCCGTGCAGCAATATATTAATTTGTATGAAAGTTTGAAATACTAAGAAGGTAGAAGGTGTAGGGCGTAAGGTGTAAGGCTAAGCAAGGTGAAATGAAAAGTTTATTGGTTAATTAGTTAATTGGTTAATTAGTCGGCGGGTGTTAAGGAAGTTGTACACTTGTTCCACACGTCCCTTAAGTCCCATAAGAAAGCTAAACAAAAACGACATTGATTAACCATTGTGTAAAGCGACCGGTAAGTTTAAGGTTTAAAGTTTAAGGTTGAAGGTGTCTTGTTGGTGGCTTCCTTTTACTCACCACTGACTACTCACTACTCACGATCTCGTAACCAAAAAATAATGCCATGTGAAGAATAAGTGACGCTTCTTTTATTTTTTTTGATGTTGTTTAAAATTTTATCGCCAATAACTTTGCAGTTCATTTTATAATCGTTTTATATTACAAGAATATTTCTGCGGAAGATTTTGCTTCTCTTACTTCAAAATTGTAAACAATGATGACATTAGCTAAACAGGTTGTAGCAGTAATTCTCGGCGGAGGTGCCGGCACAAGATTGTATCCATTAACTGCAGCACGTTCAAAACCTGCAGTACCCATTGCAGGTAAATACAGATTGGTTGATATACCCATCAGCAATTGCATTAACTCAAACATCAACAGAATATTTGTGCTCACGCAGTTTAACTCTGCATCGCTTAATAAACATATCAAGAACACATATCACTTTAGTGCATTCAGTACGGGCTTTGTGGACATTCTTGCTGCTGAACAAACTCCGGATAATCCCGGATGGTATCAGGGTACTGCCGATGCTGTGCGCCAATGTTTGCGTCATATTGCCAATAACGATTATGAATATGTGCTTATACTTAGCGGCGACCAATTGTATCAAATGGATTTTGCCGACATGATAAATGCACACCAAGAAAAGGGCGCTGATATTTCTATTGCAACAATTCCTGTTGGCGGCAGAGAGGCACCTGAATTCGGTATCATGAAAAAAAATGAAGAAAATTTCATCACAAGCTTCATTGAAAAACCAAAGAAAGATATTTTACATGAATGGGAAAGTGATACCGGCGATGTTATGCGAAACAAAGGGAGAATTTACCTTGCATCAATGGGTATTTATGTTTTCAACCGAAGTGTGCTGGAGCATTTGTTGAAAGACGCATTTGCTTCTGCAACAGATTTTGGAAAGGAAATCATCCCAAGCTCTATCAATGAATATAAAGTGATAAGTTTTCAGTATGATGGTTACTGGACAGACATTGGAAATATTTATTCGTTCTTTGAAGCAAACCTTGCCCTGGCAGAAGATATTCCACCATTTAATTTATTCGACAATACAAAAACAGTTTACACACGTGCACGTCAATTGCCACCGGGAAAAGTAAGCGGCACAACGCTTGAAAACACTGTGATTGCAGAAGGTTGTCTCGTGTTTGCCAGCAGAATTGAAAACAGTGTGTTGGGTATTCGTTCACGCATTGGTCATGGCACAACTGTTGTAAATTGTTACATGATGGGCAACGATTATTTTGAAACGCTTGAACAAATGGAAAAAGATGTGCACAAAGGCATTCCAAAACTTGGCATTGGTGAAAGGTGTTATATAAAAAATGCAATTCTCGATAAAAATTGCCGCATCGGAAATGATGTACGTATTAATGGCGGCTCACATCTTGAAAACACCGATCATACTTTATATACTGTAAAAGACGGAATTGTTGTAGTGAAGAAAGGAGCAATACTGCCAAATGGATTTGTAATATAAATTTCTTTTAGAGATTTTAAAAGGTTAACACCAAGTTAAAATAAAGAGCGATGCTTAAAGTAGGTGTGTAACCACACAGATTAAAACATATACGTACCGAACTTATTGAACTTTTTATGAGAGAATATCATAAAAAGATTTATTTGTCTATTGCGAAAAAATATATAAACTTAGTACCCACATTGTACCCACATTATTCTATATCCTGACGGCATAAAAAATTTTCGCTGTTTTGTTAACCTTTCCAATCAGTATCCTATTCCGATCAGTATCCTATCCAAGTTCCCACATTAGAGATCAGGTAAATCTTTCTTTATAGCCGTATCTAAACTTATTAATATGAAACAAGCAATACTCTTTATCCTTACAGCCGGTTGGTTAACTGTTTATGGACAAAACGATAATCCGGTTTTACCTCCTTGCCCAGATAACCTTCTCCCTGTGGTTGAGATACAGATCAATAATACTTCGTCTAATCACGACGATTATGCAAGTACAGCTACTTATACTGTTTGTAGTGCCCGGGTAATAAATTTTGCGAATTCGCTGGGAGAAAGCAATTTCCCCGGTGGTGTATTAGTGGAACTTCGTAACCCGCCAGGTAGATTCAATCTTTCTTTTTCAGCGACAGGGGGTAATGAAGGAAGTACTGTATCAATGTTTGCAACATTGCCTGAAGATGGTAGTTGGTTTACTTTTTATGTGAAAGGTAATAATACTGATCTTGTGGATAAAAGCACAATTATAGAAATGGCTATTGCCGGAACATGCAGTGATGTAGTGATAGCGAGAAAAGCATTAATGATCCCTTCAGGAGCCTTTCCGATACCCGATACATCGCAACGTCCACGTGTGGAAATTGAAGTGGGTTCAGTATCAACTTTTGATGACTATCTTACATGGGCGCCAAAACTTTGCCGTATCAGAGTGCTAAATGATACTCTTTCTACTCAAATAACATTTCAAAAACCTTTTAAGCCAACTGATTTTGTTGTATCCCATGCATCATTCGTTGAAGCTGCAAATTCCTATGTTACACCTGATGATTCCTTATTAAATATAACATTACAGAATATGCCCGGTACCAATCGCTTACGGTTTGCCGATAATACCCTTGCCGCCGGACATACCGCTACCAATTCTACATTATTACTTAGCCTGCCCTGTAATGGTTCATGGGTTTATTTTTTTATGGCAGGCAATTTTAATAATGCAAGTCTAAATGATAAAGATGCTGTAGTGGAAATTATAGATGCAGGCACGGGATTATTGTTATCCCGGGAAGGCGTAATGGTGAGAATAAGAAAAAATGCGAATTTACTTACGGCTGTGGAAAGAGGCAGGTTTTTGGAGGCTTTAAAAAAAGTAAATTTAACCAATAACGATTATATTGATTTTGTAAAAACACACAGCAGAGACAACAACGAGATAGCAATTTCAGAAATTGCAAGCAGGCAGGCACATAAAGGCTCTGCATTATTACCCTGGCATCGTGCATTTATATTGCATTTAGAACGTCTGTTGCAGGCTGCCGATCCAAGTGTGGCAATACCTTATTGGAAATTTGATGCAAACGCTAAAAATGTATTTAACCCAAACTTTATGGGTAGTAACAATCCGGATAGCACAGTTAACATGGCTAAGCTATCAGCTACTAACCCTATTGTATCCTGGACATTGCAGGGAGAGGGTGTTCCAACAGGAATTCAACGTAAAACACCGTATGGGGATAAAGGGCATCCAAAGGTCGCAACCGAAACAGCAACCCTTGGGTTGGGAAGCCCCTCGTTTTACTTTTCAAGTTTTAAAACTATGGAAGCAAGTTATCATAATCCTGCTCACGGCCTGTCAGGCACAGCTTCATGGATAAAAAATCAGAATACCTCACCACGCGACCCGCTTTTTTTCCTTTTGCATGCTAATGTAGACCGTATGTGGGCAAAGTGGCAGTGGATGCGTAACAGGTATGTTATAACCGATACAATTACCTATGATTTACAAGGCAGCTTTTACGCACCTGCTCCAGGCGTTCTGGGTCCAAATACCAGGGCAAATCGCACACTTGGCCAGTACGCAGATGATACCATGTGGCCATGGGATAATGTTACGGGGGGAACAGGTCCTGCCGCACGCCCTAATATTGCTATCCTTAAACCGTTACCTGTAACATTAGGGACAGTGCTGCCCGGTAAACCTACTATTAAAAGTGTAATAGATTACCTCGGTATTACAATTACTACTCCGGGTTCCGATTTAGGATTTGGTTATGACGATTTTTTCCCTTATTAAGAAGACCATTCAAGCTAACTAATATGAAACCGATAATTCTCATAATATTTATAATAAGTTCTGTAACGACTTATGGACAGAGCACTCAAAAAGACTCTCTGTTACGCGAGGTTGATGAATACGTGAAAACGGTAAACAAGGCCGCGGAGCAATTTCTAAACAAGAAATTAAGTATAGCAGAAAGAATTAAGGCCATTGAGCCTTATGATATTATTTATGATAAGAAACAAGCAGAACAATTCAAAAATATTGTTTTAGATGATAAAGAACAGCCTGAAATCAGAGCTATGGCTTTAAACAAAATCTACGAATTTATACAGGATGATAAGTTATGGTCATTAGCGCTTGAATGGCTAAGCAATCCTAAAACACCTAAGGTTTTAAGAGATGCTGCCCTTAACTGGGTGGCAAATGTAACTTTATCAACTATGGAAATACCGGATGTTTATCAAAAAATGCTGGAAGATCCTGAACCGGAATTCAGGCTTTTTGCTTTTACACAACTCATTACCCACGGTGATGCCAGGGCTCAACAAAAATTAATAGAAGGATTAGAAAATCCGTCATCTGCATTATTACCTGCACCTACCGCTATTGCAGTACTTTCAATGTCTTTAAAAAAAGAATATTATCCCGCACTATACAAAGTACTGCAACAAACAAAAGACGAAGCAACCCGTTTAGAAGCAATCAGGGCATTAGGATTTTATAAAGAGGCAAGAGAAAATTTAATAGCAATCAGTCGCAGTGCAAGTGAAAAAGAACAATTCCGTGAAGCGGCGCTCGGGGCTTTGTATGCGGCTGATAGAGATAATATTGTAGAATATGTTTTCCCCATATTATCCGATAAAAGCGCCTCATTACGCTTGCAAATTATAGCAATTCAAATGACGATAGACATAAGACAATCTATAACATACAGGGCAAAAGCAAAGAGAGCTGACAAGTATGACCAATTGATAAAAAAAATAGCGACAGATAGAACCAATCCCCTCGACCTTCGGCAAATCGCAGTTAAATATATTGAGTACGTACGACCAAATTATTATTAATGCCACTCTGCTTCCAAATTTAAATTTTCAACAGCTCGTTTTATAATTCTCAAGTTATGGGATTAAGATTGTTGACAATTATATGTCTGATTTTTACCTGCAATGGTTATAGTCAATCCAATCAACCAAAAGTGTGGACAGACTTAATAACATCTGAAGACATTCATTTAAAAAATCTTACAGACAATACCTCTTTTGCATCAGCGGATTCTATTATGCAAAAAGCAATAACCGTTGCTGATGAAACTTTTTCAACAAATGAGTTAACTGCTATCGTTAATATTTGTACCAGATATTGTAACAACTCATCTGTCATTTCCAGCTTACTTGTAAAGTTGTTAAAAGAGAACCATCCTTTGTACAAAAACAGAACTCCAACAGAAGTTAATCAGTTTCGCGCCTTTCTTTTATCATCACTAAGCAAATTTCCTCCTGATGAAGAGATTTACAAATATGTAAAATCTGAGTTGTTGTTTGGTGATCACAGTATTAATATAGCTGCCGCTGCAGTAACCGCAAGAAATTTTCCTGACAAATCCTCCGAATTAATACCACTAATGGAACCGTATCTTAATAGTTCGTTTCCTGATGAATGGGTTGACATTACAACTTCTGAATTAAACTATCCTATTCTTCATCCCACAAAAGCACGTTATGAAATAATATCAACGTTAGCAGTTTATGGAACCACCGCATATCAGTCAGTAAAATTATTAGACGAAATAGCAGCATGCGGTAACTGCAGAGAGTATGGGTTTGATTCAACACTTTATAAAAAGGCACGAGAAGTTGCAGAACATATTCGTAAAGTAACTCCTGAGTGTTGCAAAAAAGAAATTGCTTCAACGGAGCAGCATAATATAATGTTTATTGAAAAGCAGAATAGGAAAACGATCTCCACTTACGGGATAAAGATAATTGATCAGGAGGGTGATTCATTGCAATTTAACGATTTAACAGAAAAGCCATTTGTGCTTACCTTTTTTTATACGCAGTGTACTAACGCATCAAAGTGTGTATCTACCGTACACCGTTTGGGAGAGCTTGAAACAGAATGCATAAAAAATAATATAGCTGATAAAATAGGTATCTACGGCATCACTTATGATCCAGATTTTGATACACCTGCGATATTGAAAAAGTATGGAAAAATGTACGGTGTAAGGTTTAACGCCGACACGAAATTTTTCAAAACAACATCACTCTTGGACATGGCATTTTTGAATCAATTGCAATTAAGAGTAAACTATGGCGCCGGCACCGTTAATCAACACGGCATTCAATTGTTTATATTTGATAAACAAGGAAAGCTCGCTGCTGTTTGCGACAATAATAGCTGGTCGGTAAACGAGGTAAAAAAATATTTGATGAATTTGATTAATGAGACTAATTAGGATTGTAAAAATAATTACAGTTAGTACTTCAGATATACTGATATAAAAGCATGTTTGCAACGGTAAAGTAATATACGGCATTCCTGAAATACCAACAGTTAGCCGGCTTGAAAAAATCTTCTGATTTTATTTCTTCAAAAAATTCGCATTCTCTTTTCTTAAAGCCTTACTTTTATTGCCGTGTAATTTGTACACATCTTGTTTAATTAAAACGATTGCATATGGCAGTGTCAGCGGCGGCATCAACTTCCAAAAGTTTTATTAAACCAAAACTAAATCTTGCGCAGATATTCAATATGAGTTTTGGCTTCTTTGGAATTCAGTTTGGATGGGATTTGCAAAGAGCCAATATGGGACCTATTTACGAATATTTAAAAGCATCTCCCGATCAAATTCCTTTGCTGTTTTTAGCGGCACCTTTAACTGGTTTGATTGTTCAACCCATTATCGGTCACATGAGCGACAATACATGGCATCCGCGATGGGGGAGAAGAAGACCTTATTTTTTTGTTGGAGCGTTGTTAAGTACAATCTGTTTATTCCTTATGCCCAACAGTGGTTCACTTTGGATGGCTGCGGGATTATTATGGATACTCGATACTTCAGGAAATATTGCTATGGAACCATTCAGAGCTTTTGTCGCAGATAAATTGCCTGAAGAGCAACGTACAAGAGGTTTTGCCATGCAAAGCTTTTTAATTGGATTAGGGGGCAGTATAGCGTCAGCATTGCCATGGATAATGTCTAATATATTTAATGTACCGAGAGTTTCACCAACCGGAAGCATTCCCCCTTCTGTAGAATTTGCATTTTATACAGGCGGCTCTATATTTTTTGTCGCAGTGTTATATACCATTTTAACAAGCAAAGAATATCCGCCAACCGAAGAACAATTACGTGAAAAAGAAAAAACCAATAAAGGTTTTTTGCACGGAATTAAAGAAATAAACAGTTCCATTATGCGCATGCCAACGAAGATGAAGCAATTGGCATTGGTGCAATTCTTTACATGGCCCGGTTTATTCTTGATGTGGTTTTACTACAGCACTGCTGTTGCAAGAAACGTGTTTCATGCACCAAGTGAAAAATCTCCTATATACACGCAAGGAGTTGAGTTTGCGGGATTAACCCTTTCTTACTATAGTGTTGTTGCTTTTATTTTTGCATTGATACTTCCATGGTTTGCATACAGATTCGGAAGAAAACAAACACACAGCTTATGCTTGTTATGCGGAGCGATTGGATTAATTGCCGTTGGTTTTGTAAAACAAAAGTTTGAACTCTATATCTGCATGACAGGAGTTGGCATCGCATGGGCAAGTATTTTATCTATGCCTTATGCAATGCTTGCAGGTGCGTTACCTGAAAACAAGATTGGTGTTTACATGGGTATCTTCAACTTCTTTATCGTACTGCCAGAAATTATTGCTTCACTTTTCTTCGGATGGATAATGCAACACTTGTTAAACAATGATCGAATGCTTGCCGTGCAAATCGGCGGCGTTATGATGATACTTGCAGCATTGCTATGCTACTTTATAGTAACAGAAAAAAAGAATGAAAGAATTGATGAAGCTAAAGTGGCAACGCTCGAGATTAAAGAAGAACGTTCTATTTAATATTATTCTTTATTGTATTTAATCATAGTCTCATAAAACCATTTTATCATCTTTTCTTATTATGAAAAAGACTCTTGCCTTTTTTATCTGCCTTTTTGTTTTTAGTTTCTCATTTGCACAAAACATGGAAGTTTACCCAACTCATTGGTGGGTTGGCATGAAATGGAATAAAGTGCAATTGATGATTCATGAACCTGATTCCACTAAAACGCTTTCAGTAAATAATCTTACAGTTAAATCATCTTCTCCTGATTTAAAAATCATAAAAGTAAATAAAGCTGATAATCATCGCTACTTATTTGTTGATGTTGAAATTTCTCCTAATGCAAAACCTCAAACAGTAATCATTTCTCTTAATAGAATAAATACGGGAGATTATAAAAAAATTTCTTTCGAATTAAAACCTCGCCGCAAGGGCAACGGCTCTTTGTATGCTCAAGGTGTTACTTCATCAGATTTTATTTATTTTCTTATGCCTGACCGTTTTAGTAATGGAGATACAACCAATGATCGTATTGCCGGTATGAAAGATCAGTCACTTGACCGTGATTCTATTTTTCTTCGTCATGGCGGTGACATGCAAGGCATCCTGAATCATCTTAATTATATTCAAAGCCTTGGCGCTACTGCATTATGGATGACACCGGTGATAGAAAACGATATGCCCGACAGAACAGAACATGGTTACGCCTTTACCAATCATTACAAAATTGAACCACGTTTAGGAGGCACTCCTGCATATTTAAAATTGAGCGATGAATTGCACAAACGCGGCATGAAGCTGATACAGGATGCTGTGTATAATCATGTTGGGCTCTACCATTTTACAGTACAAGATCCGCCTATGAAAGACTGGTTGCATCAGTGGCCTGCGTTTACAAAACCGAATTACAAAGAGCAGGTTTTTTTTGATCCTTATGCAGCACCAAGCGATTCAAAACAAATGGCAGACGGATGGTTTACGGATATGATGCCTGACTTGAATCAAAGCAATCCTTACGTGGCAAATTATTTAATTCAGCATGCAATATGGTGTGTGGAAGAATTTGGTGTGGATGGATGGCGCATTGATACCTACAAATATGTTGACCTCGATTTTATGAATCGCTGTAATAAAGCATTGATAGATGAATATCCACATATCACCATGTTTGGAGAGAACTGGAATGAAGGTGTTGCGAATCAGGCATATTTTACAAAAAATAATTTCAACACAAAATTTAAAAGCAATCTTTTAGGCACTGTTGATTTTGCTTTTTTATTTGATGGCATTCAACCCGCTCTGATGCAAATGCCATGGGGAGTAAACAAGCTATATTCAACAAAAAGTCAAGATTTCATGTACCAACAACCAATGAACAATGTAATATTTCTCGACAACCATGATATGACACGCTTCTTTTCACAAGTAGATGAAGATGTTGCTAAACAAAAGATGGGCATTGAATGGCTGCTTACCGAACGCGGCATTCCTCAAATGTATTATGGCACGGAGATTATAATGAAGGGCATCAGCAATCCTGATGGTTGGGTGCGCCTCGATTTTCCCGGCGGATGGAATGGCGATAAAAAAAATGCTTTCACACAACAAGGGTTAACCGGTGATGAAATTGCAGTGCAAGAATTGGTGAAGAAGCTTGCAAACTTTCGTAAAACTTCATCTGCGCTTAAAACAGGAAAGATGATGCAGTATGTTCCAGTTGATGGCTTGTATGTTTACTTTCGTTACAATGCTCAACAAACCGTTATGTGCATTATGAATACAAGTAACAACTCTATGCCTGTTGATTTTAAAAAATATGCAGAACGAACCACTGGTTTTATGAAAGCTGTTAATGTTATAACTAACTCAAGCTATAACACTTCAGACAATCTTGTTATTCCATCAAAAGAAATGTGGGTGCTGGAATTGAAGTAAGCAAAAACAAAAGCCCAATGTTATTTCACATTGGGCTTATGCGCGCCTTCTTTGGTCAAAAAAAAACTCTTAATAACTTTTATTTCTTATACACTTTAAATGAACGAACATTGATTCCATCATTCACTTGAACGATATATACTCCTGACGCAAGATTATTGACATTAAGCGCTGTACTTGCTTCAAATGTTTGCTGCAATAATTGTTTACCTGTTAAATCCAGTAATCGCACAGTTGCAGCTCCTCCGTTACTGTTCACAATATTTAATTGACTGTGGAAAGGATTTGGATAAACCAACACAGCATCACTGCCCATAATCACAATGCGAACAGGCGAATAAGTGAACTTGCCATCAGCATCAACAATCTTCAACCTGTAATAGTTTTTGCCGTTAATTGCGCCTGTATGCAGGAAGCTGTATATTTTTTCGAGTACATGTATATCGGTTGGTGAAGTATTTCCAATCTTATTAAATGTTCTTCCATCTTTGCTAAACTCAACCTCGTACCTCGCAATATTTATTTCATTGGCAACTGTCCATTGCAACTGAACATTGTTGTTAACGGGTTTTGCGGTGAAATTGATTAAATGCACCGGCAACACCGATTCGCGATCAATATACACATAGTGATAAATGAAATTATTATAGTGATATTGCTCCGGCTGGTCATTATCAGGATTTACTTCGAGATAAAGATTATACTTGCCCTGCGGTAAATCGGTTACGTTTATGTTGAAAGATACATGCACAGTATCGCCTGAAGGCAACGACCTTGTTCTTGGTAAAGTAAAATTATATGCAACATTACTTTCATCGTACAATACTAATTTTATCTTCAATGGGGTAAAAGCAGTGGTGCTTACATTCTTAAATACAATATCTCCTTTTAATGGATCAACGGCAACATGTACATCATGACCATATTTTACAGTATCCGGCAGGCTAACTCCAAGATTTGTTGCAATAGCCCCTTCGGGAACAGGTGTAAGCTCAACGCTCCAATCTTTTAACTGGTAAGGTTTTGCGGTTACTCCATCTTTTGTGTACATGCGCAACTTCACATAAGGATACTGGGTTGCGTTAATGGTTGAAATATCTCGTTCGTGTTGAGAAGTATCTATTGTGTACCAAACAGAGTCTTTACCATTTTTATCAACAGTGATAACATCGAGGCTTGAATAGTTGTTTTTATTTTCTGCAGCGCCATACCATTTTACTTTATTCCATGCTTTACCCGGACCAAACAACGGAGATGTAACCGTACCCGCGGAATCTACAATTGGGATGTTTTGGGAGGTGCTGATTCTGTCGTACAAACCTTGAGAGAAAATCGAAACAGGTTTAAAGTTTGCAGAATCATTTTTCTTAAAGACAAAAATAAATGTACGTGGATAGATAAATGAATCTATTGCTAAGCCTTGATCTTTGAAGCGATGGTATAGTGAATTATTGTGCCCATATAAAGCCGTGTCTGCTGCCCATACGGTAGGTGCCCAATCATTTTCCAACCAGCCATAGTAGCTGTCGTAAATTTTTCTTGCAACTACATAATAACCATTCTGCACATAATGATCAAGAAAATCCATTGCATTCTTTCTTGAAGCAGGATCGGTTGTTCCATATTCATAATTGTAACGTCGCATAGAATCACAAATCCATCCCGCATTAAAAGGTAATGTCGTATCAAGAATTGGCTTTAAAGTTTTCGGGTCAAAAACATTGAAGATAATGGAATAACCTACGCAAGCACTCCATGTAATAATTGAACCATTTTGTGATATACTAAACTGCGCATCCTGATCTCCGCTGGCACCGTAAATTGAATTTACGATGAAAAGATTACTGTAAGCTTTTGAAAAATCAAAGGCACGCAAAGTGGAATCAGGCGTTACACCATCGAAAGTTGATTGGGTATGCTGATAAAAATGTGCCTGTTCAAATCCTGTAGTTCCGCCATTGCGATAGATGAATGAGAAAGAACTCCAATGTTTATCTGCGCTGTCTTCAGATACTCGCCAATAATAAACAGTATTGTTAAGCAATAAAGAAACGTTTGAGAAGGTTATCAATCCTCCTTTTGATACTTGTGTTTGGCTGATTTTTGTTGGTGAATTAAATAGTGCCGTTGTATCCAACTCCATTACATATTTTGTCGCAGAATCGAATGCATAGGCTGTGGAAGCAGAGAGATCAACTGTGTTTGTATTTACGATAGAATAATTGTAAGGAGAAACAGGAAGAAGATCAGATGCTGAAATTTTGACCTTTACTGAAGCTGTGTTATTTTTCTTGCTTAATTCAGCAATTTGGTTGTTATCATTAATTATTGCTGTAATTTCTGTTGTGCCCTTGTCTCTGTTAGCAACAACCGGTAATTTAAATTCAAGCGTATCGCTGCTTTTCACGGAACTTAAATTCTTACTGAATACAGTTTCAGAATTTCCGTTTGGATATTTTCTTAATAAAACAAAATGCACCGAATCATTTATTGCTTTGCCAAGATTGTGGATTTGCAATTTCACCGTAAACGAATCACTCGCAACAGTTAGGTAACCCGGTGTTACAGACATTTCAGAGCTATCAACAGCATAATCGGGAAGTGAAAATGAATTAATCTTTAAAGCAGGATCGCCATGAAAGGTGAATTGTTCGGCATGCATTCTTGCATAAAAATCCTGGTAGCCTGTATAATCAAGCGCGTATTTTATACCATCTTTTATTACTTCCCCAAAACCTTTGCCATACCGTCTTGATGCAATTGATTTGTAAAATTGTTCCGTGAAAATATCAAGATAGCTTAACACACCGTAGCTGCTTGATGAAAGATAGCCGATTGCGCCACGTTCAGGTTCAAGAACAAATTTTTCTGATAGTGTTGATCTGTTATTAAATCGGTTAACATCATAATCGAAAATATTTCCCGCAAGACAACCATTTACAATAAATACAGGATATTTTCCTGCGTTATCATAATTAGCAGGATTATCCAAACTAAAATCTATACTTGTTGAAGATGAATGACCTAAGTATTCAAGCAGTGCACTTCCGTTATTATATTCATTGGTAAACTCAAACAAAGATTTGGCATATCCGCTTGGATCTGCTGATTTACTATAGGTTAAAGCATTACCGCCAAATGCAGTATCGCCAATGATTTTACCGTATTTGGTTTGGAAACTATCAATAATAGCACCTATTGAAACATCATTTGCACCTGCTAACTGTAACACTTTTTTCATCCATAACCTATCGGCAACCGTGCTATGAATCGTATCCCTTTGAGCCGATTCATATTCTTTAATTTTTTGAAGATAGGCGCCTACTTCTTCGGGGGTTACGGCCGAAAGTCTTCCAATAGGTGTAGCAGGTATATCTTCATAATTATCTGCACTCAACAAATTATCTGAACCGGGATTACCAAATACAGGTATAAGGTTTAGTTGCTTTGTGAGAGGATCGGTTTCATTATAGCGGTATGCCACATAAGATATACCCTTGCCTATAAGGAACGCATAAGCAGGAGGCGCAGTGAATTTATTTCTTGCGAAACGTAAAAAATTTTTGATAGAAAGCGGATGCAGGCTTATTCCATAAGCAAATTGATCTTCCAATTCGTGAACGTCAACAATCTTTACATTAAAATGTCCGCCTGTATCACTGCTGCGATAATCAGCATATTGCTCAATATAATTGTTTGAGCCGCTGCCATACAACCGCGGGTTGGAAATAATAAGATAATCGCCTTGATTAGTTGTCTGTGTGTAATTTATATATTGCTTTTGCTGAATTGAACCAATAGTTTTTGCGGCAGAGCCGTCTTCTCTTACCAACACAAGATGATATTTTTCTGTAGATGGCTGCAGTACAAATTGCAAAGTATCTTTAACAGTAGTATCTGCTATATATCTTTTGCCATTTGTAATATCATATAAAATTGCATTTCCTGTACCTCGGTCAAAGTTGGTGATCTTTAAATATCTTCCATTTGAAGAAGGATCTACATTAAATTCAAAGCTTGAAGCGGCGCCTAAAATTCCAGCAAAATCAAAAAAGCGGGGATATTGTAATTCAATTGCTACAACACGCATTTCATCCGCATTAGCAGTTGCAAGATTTTGAACAACAAAAGTGGTAGCGAAATCATCTTTTATACGATTCGCCGGAATGCTCACAGCTTTTTTTACAGATTCATAATAACCCATTGGAAACTGTATAAGCGAATCGCCATTCATCCAAAGCTTTACATTGCGGTTATAAGGCGCGCTACCAGTCATGTTAAAGGTTGCAGTCATTGGAGCACCGGTTGTATCAATGTGTAAGTAATAAAAAGTCTCAGGCATTTGGCCATCGCCGGCTCCGTTTTTATGTATTGCCCTGCTCGAAAAACCCTCGCCTTTGTCAAATGCTGAAAGATGAAGCATCACTTCAACCTGCACACCAAAACCCTCGTTTATAGGGTCCCATGGTCTGGAATAAAAATGCCTGCCCATTGTGTACATAAAATTTTTCTCTGGCTGCAGGTTAGTTCCCGAAACATTGTTGGCAACTGTTTGAAATCTCTTGTTATTGCCGGCAGGATTAACAGTAAGAAAATAAGCAGAAGAATCACTATACAGATTCCAGTAATCATCGAGTTGATAGGTGTTGTCGGCATATAGTTGTTTATCAGGTTTACCGTTTGCCATTTCGCCCCAAAACTCAATGTAATCGTTGGAAGATAGAATTCCCGAACTCTTTGAAACATAGATTGGCACTTCCTCGCCATTTGTCCACAATTGAAATTGCTCTGCGGGAACACTGCCAAGACCCGCCGCGGCAAGTGTTGATTGAGGTATGCGAACTACACCTTTTTTTAGAGGTTGCCAGTCGGCTTCCGTATCATAGCCAAAAGAACCTACTTTAAACTTGTAATAAGTTTTGTTGTAGTCAATCCATTCGTTTTGGTATAATTGCGCAGTTGCGGTATAGCCAAAAGCAGAAAACATCAACAGGTATACGAGCTTTTTTATCATATTAAAGATTTAGGGACATTGGACAAAAAATGCATGGTTATCGAAAAATTAAAGGTAAATAGTAATATTATACCTAAGATTGATAATATATTAAAATACGCTTATTAAACGGCTTAAGATTTTTTAATCTTGTATTATTGTAAATCTTTTGTAGGGACGAGCTTTAATTCTTTTATGTGGCCGGTTGTGTCACTATCTGTACATTCGGAAAGTCAGTAAGGTCCGCTGTCTGAAAGGCAAATAATCTGTAAATACCATCGGACTTTCCGTCTTTCGGGACTGCTTAATAAAACACAATTCGTACGGTTTGATACAGTAACCTGTTTTGCATGGCTGAATTGTTTTCGGTGTAACCCTGCAAGCCAAATAAACCCGCTACATTGCCTTTGTTAATTGCAATTTCGAGATAGCCGGCAGAATTAAACCATGCAAGATTTTCACCGGGTTGAACAGATGCATAATGCCCGCTTATTTTTTCAATGCTTTCGCTGTTGCGCATGAGCAAAATTTTGAACCTGCGATTTTTTCTTATCTCTTCAAATTCTTCTTTGGTAAGGTTTACAACAACGTTTTCAAAGTTGTCAATAAAAATTATTTGACTTTCTATCCAGTCCGGTCCAGATGTTGAACGCATCGGGTATTTCTCATCAATGGTAGTAACAGGTTGTGTTACGTTGGATATGCGATCGCCGCTCAAAATTTTTTTTATTGTTTCTGCAATACGTTGTGTGCAGTGCAATAATGTGATGTTATCGTTTGCATTTGTTACAATCGAAAAAATGTTTTTTGGCTTGTTGCCTGTTATCATGGTAAGAATACCGTTATCAGGACAAACAATGTATTGGTGGTTGTACTCCGCAAGCAAAATGTGGTTAGGATTGCGTTCAAAAAAATTTACAATAACAATGTGAAATGTTTGTGCCGGAAAATATTTAAACGCATTGCGGCAAATATAAGCTGCCTGTTGAAAGTTGGTAGGTGAAAGTTGATGTGTAATATCAGCAATCGTGCAAGAAGGCATCACAGAAATGAGCTGCCCTTTTATAGCGCCGGTTATGTAATCGCTTTGTCCAATATCTGTTGAAAGGGTTAATGCAGGCATGCTTTTTTCGTAAGTGCAAATATGAAATAATTACTTTACCAATTCTTCGTTTTTAAAAAAGAATTTTCGTGTCAGTTTATCTGCAAGTGATGGCATTAACCGGTTCATAAGTATAGTGCGTTTATCGTTTACTGAAAAGATAAGGGTTCTTTTTCTTTTTTCAATTGCCTGTAATATAAGTCTCGCACATTCCTCTGCACTCATCATTTGCGATTCATCCATAGGCGATGCGCCTTGTGATTTTGCATTTTTATTTAATGCAGCATTGCGAATGTTTGATGCAGTATAACCCGGGCACACCCACATAATATTCACTCCGCTTTCAAGCAATTCTGCGCGCAGTGATTCAAAAAAACCATTCATTGCGAATTTTGATGCACAGTAACCTGTTCTTCCCGGCAACCCTCTGTAACCTGCAATAGACGATACACCAACAATTGTTCCTTTTTGTTTTAAAACATGAGGCAGTCCATGTTTTGTGCAGTAAACAGTTCCCCAAAAATTTATGTCCATTACTTTATGTAAAGTGTCTAAAGTGGTTTCGCTAAACAATGCACGCATGGAGATACCCGCATTATTAATGAGTATATCTATTGTGCCAAAAACTTTGATCACTTCATTAATAAAATTGATGCAATCTGTTTCGCTGCTAACATCGGCGGTATAAGTAATCAATGATTTTCCGGGATAAGTTGTTTGCAGTTGATATAATTTATCGCTACTTCTTGCACAGGTAGCAACCTTTGCGCCGTTATTTAAAAATCCCTCAACCAGTGCTTTGCCAATACCATCAGAACCACCTGTAACTACAACGACCTTGTTGGTGAAAAAGGACATAGGAAAATTTGTTTGCAAAAATAAACACTAAACACCTACAATTTTGTAGTGTACAACTTTTCAATTTTTTGAAATAAAAAAACCGCGCATTAACGCGGTTTTTAGCTTGTGATCCCGTTGGGATTCGAACCCAAGACCCCAACATTAAAAGTGTTGTGCTCTACCAGCTGAGCTACGAGATCATACATACAACTTTCCCGAAAGCTGCCTTTATTTTTGGGAGTGCAAAAATAGGCGAAAACAATATTGTGCCAAACTTTAAATAATAATTTTTCTCGCACTTTTAATGCTTCAGCAACACTTCTTTATCTTTTTACAGCTTGCTGATTTTTTACAGCTTGTTAATTTTCTTTTGAATTGTTTGTTTATCAGTTTGTGTTTTTGCAAGGTTAAACGCTTTTTCAAGATGTTCTTTTGCTTTTTGGTTATTAATACCTGTATAGAGCTCGCCGAGTAGAATAAAATAAAAGTGGTTATTGATTAGATTTATTTTTTCTGCTTCTCTTATTGCTTCTTCTTTACCGTTTACTTTTGAAAGCGCGTAGGTTCTGTTAAGTGCGGCAATGGGGGAATATTCAATTTGCAGTAAACGATTATAGAGTTGTAAAATATTTTCCCATTTTTCTTTTGTATCTTCTTTTCGTGTATTCCAATATGCAATAGCTGCTTCCAAATGATATTTTGAAAGTTTATTACCTGTTGAAGCGCAATGCAAAAAATATCCGCCTTTGCTAATCAAATCTACATTCCATAAGGTAGTGTCCTGCTCATCATATAAAACGAGCTCTCCTTTTTCATTCAGCCGTGCATCAAATCTTGAAGCATGAAAGTACATGAGTGCAAGCAACGCATTTACTTCAGGTTTATTGGTGAAAGTATTTTCAACAAGCATATTGCACAAACGTATTGCTTCATCACAAAGTTCTTTACGTATTATTTGATTTTGACTTTCTGAATAGTAACCTTCACTAAACAACAAATAAATCGTTCTTAATACATTTGACAACCGCTTATCTATTTCAGAAATACCAGGGAATTCAATCTTAATTTTTTCTTCGCGCAACTTTTCTTTTGCTCTGAATAATCTTTTGTTGATGGTTTCTTTATTTGAAAGAAAAGCATCTGCAATTTCTTCAATACCAAAACCGCAAAGAATACGCAGCGACAATCCTATTTGTGCTTCAGGAGGAATTGCAGGATGACAAATCGCAAACATCATCTGCAACTGGCTGTCGCTAATGTTTTGAGGAGACAAATCAATTTCTTCTTCTTCAGAATCCGTTATAGTCTTTTTTATTTCAGGTGCAATTTTATTTTCAAAAATGGAGTTACGATGCAAATAATTTTTTGTTTTGTTTTTTGCCACATTATACAACCATGCAGTTGGATTTTTTGGTATGCTATTCAGTCCCCACGTTTGGGCAGCGGTGACAAAAGTATCACTCGCAATATCTTCAGCCGTTTCTATTTCATCGAACCCAAAACGCTTGTACAATACAGAAACTATCTTTCTGTATTCTGTTCTAAACAAATGCGGTATTAATTCTTGCTGATTCATAAGTCATACTAAATCTTTTGCTCTTGTACAAACTTTTAAACCATCGAAATGAGTGTGTAAATTTAAGAGCAGATACTTTACAATATGCCGTTCAAGAATTTCTCTGTTTCTCTTTCGACCGATGCAATATCTTTTGATAGAATAGGAGTTGACAACTCATGATTTGCAACATCAGGAAACGCAACCTTTTGTTTATTTTCAGAACCTAACTCATCAAACATTTTCATCATAGCAGGCACTGAAGCGACTGTATCTTTTTCGTTTTCATTTTTATACCAGTAACCCAAAAAAACAGGACATTTTATTTTCACAAATGTTTCTTCAATCATTTCCCTGAAAAGAAAAATTTGAAAAGCGGCTAATCCATTCAAATGATAATGTGTAGTCCAATATTTAGCGTATTCTTCATTATAAGGTTTAAAATCAACTATTGCAGCGCCATACTTTTGTTCAATTGCTTGCACCGCTCCCGGTTGAGCAATCATTTCTGCTCTTTTATCATTCACTCTTATGCATGGAGAATACAATACAAGTGCTTTAATTTCCGGATGTTCAGAAGCCAACCAGCATGATAAGGCCCCACCAAAGGAATTCGATATAATAATTACTTCATTACCTAAAATTTTTGCGACAGCTAAAGCATATTCTGCTGAATAAATAAAATCATTGACAGTGATGTTTGCCATTGTAGAATTACCTAAATCAACTCCATGTCCTGCCAAGCGAGCCAAATAAAGATTCGCCCTATATTTTTTAGCCAAGTTTCTGTGAATCGGATCAGCTTCCATTCGGGAAGCACCGAAACCATGGATGTACAAAAAGCAATATTGCGTTTTCACTTTTTTTGTTGAGTCTGCCCAAACAATTTTTGCTTCACATCCTTTTCTAATGCCGGGAGTTGCCATTTCATTGTTATTAATCTGCTTTTCTAAAAAAAGTACATCAGTTGGGAGATTAAAATTTGAGCTATCCAATTTTTGAGCGATAAGATAGTTACCAAAACAACTCGTAATTAAAAGAAGAAGAGCGCATATATTCTTTACATTCTGTTTCATAACAAATTCTTTTATGATGAAGATTAATCAACCACACAAATAAAAAAGCCTCAGTAAAAAATGTATGCTCATTCAAAGCAAACATATTTAGAGGCTTTGTAATCTTAATGGGCGCCATCATTTTTTGCAATTTTTCGCACTTCAACAGTGTTGCCTTCACCCTGTAATACAGGGCAACCTTTTGCAAATTCAACAGCTTCGTCAACAGATTCTGCTCTTACCGTTATGAATCCGCCAATCGTCTCCTTTATTTCTCCAAAAGGCCCGTTGGTGACAACTTTGTTGTGATGAACAACTTTTGCATCTTCAAAAGGCAAACCTGTACCACCAACAAATTTGTTTTGAGCAGCAATGCCGCCAATCCAATCCATTGTTTGTTTCATCCATATTTCAAGTTGTTCGGGGGAAGCAATTTTTTTGCCGTCCTGATGCCGCATAATTAATGCATACTCTTCCATTGTTTTAAGTTTTAATTGTTTAATGTAATGAATTATGCATGTATAACAAATGAATTTTGACAGATTGGACAGAGTGCAAAAAAAATATTTTGGAATACACTTTTTGGTGAGTAGTACCAGTAATTATAGAAATAGCTTTAGCCATTCTTTCGCTTCTCTTTCATCGGTAAAGTTTTTCATTGGAATAGGTGGTTGTTTTAGTTTGAATAAGAAATTCATTATAAAGGTTGCCAGTCCGGGTTTTGAGATCATTGCCATCGCTTTATAGACATTGGGTAATTGCTCGTTAACAAATTTTCGTGTTTCCTTATCAGGAACCGGAGATGGAGCTAAATAAATTAATAGCGGAACTTTTCTGTTATTGGTGATACGTTTTACCAGCGCGATGTTTTCGGTTATGTTGGCAACCGTTCGTCGCGGACTTTTAGAGAGTGAAATCAGAATGCCATCATCATCGAGCCAGTAAGTTGCAATTTCTCCTTCATGAATAGGCCGATCTGTTGGTGGTATTATTTTCGGAAGCATCGAATGAAGGTTTAATGATACAATTGCATGCAATTGTTACGGCAAGGTAAAGCATAGCCTTCATTCTTGTTTCTCGAATCTTGCCTTAAACTTCGCCAATAATTTTAAATGGAAATAGAAATTAATTGAATAAATAGTTTTTCCTTCAGGAACAAAAATTCTTTAGGAACATAACATGATCTACCGGCGGCTCATTTTGCCGGAATTCATTCAATTTAAATACACTGTATTCTCCCGAGGTAAATCTCTGTTGTAGTTTTTTATAAGTGAGGAGATATTTTCCTTGATTAATAGAAATAATTTTTGCAGGATGAAAATTATCTGCTTTTTTAATCATTGTCACAACATTTGAAATCATTTTAAAATCATTTTTATCATCATGACTTTTATGTTGTGCGTGGTGTTTATTATCAACAATGTTCATAGAAAATGTTTATATAGCACTTTAGTTTTTAATGTAAAATCGCTCTTGTGGCTTTGGCAACATCGGGAGCAATAAACCACTTTGAAAAATTTTACACAATATCCTATCGCATGGCTGATAACATCAACCACATTAGGATAAAAAAATTCTTAGAGGATATTGGTTAGCGCTTAAGCATGTCGTTCTCAAACAGGGGTAAGATTAATGTTGCTGGATTTTAAAACGGTGTAAACTGTAAACCCATATTACCTCAACATAACGGGCGCAAATAACAGTAAAATATCAAGCGGACAAGTAAAAAAATCCGAATCGGATAATTAAAAATCCTTTAGGCAACATTGATTGCTGATAGAATAACAACTGCACAAGTGCGCCCCCTCTGCCTTAGCAGTGTGCAGGCAGGTGCAAACGATAATATCATAAAAAACTCCTGCAGGTATATAACAAGAAATTTAAATACAGCACACCTTTAAAAACCTTTAACGAATGAGCTGATAATCGTCATTCCCAACAAATTCTTTTTAGCATACCTTTGCAGCGAAATTTTGAGTATGAAGAAAATTCACATTGTAGGTCTTGTATTTATCGCCATTGCTATTGCCGTACTAATAAGCTTCATGGGCGATGTTACCACTTACGATACCATTGATGTTGCCAAACAAAAACCCGGAAAATCGGTTACGCTAATTGCAAAAGTTGATAAAACTGCACCCATGGAATATGATCCCGTAAAAAACCCCAACTATCTTAGCTTTACCGCGCTTGATTCACTGGGAAATTCTATTAAAGTTGTTTATCATAATCCTAAGCCGACCGATATGGAAAAAAGTGAACGCATCGTATTAAAAGGAAGCGTCCAAAACGACCATTTTGAATGCAAGGATATTTTGCTTAAATGCCCATCGAAATATAAAGACGATAAAAATGCCATGCAACAAAACGTGAATGAAGCTTCTTACGAATACAAAGATTCTGCTCAATAATTGGTTTTTTACAAACGAATAATCCCTAATGAAATATATTGGTGAACATTTATTACCGGGACAACTTGGTCACTTCTTTGCAATACTTTCTTTTGTTGCCTCGTTGGTTGCAACCATTGCTTATTTTAAATCAAACAGATTAATAGACTCCACTGAAAAACAAAGTTGGCTTAGGTTTGCACGTGGAGCATTTTTAGTAGAGACGATTGCTGTGTTTGGAATCTTCGGAACACTCTACTTTATTATTTCCAACCATTACTACGAATATTTTTATGCATGGAACCACACTTCCCGTGCGCTGCAACCACAATATTTACTGGCAAGTTTTTGGGAAGGGCAGGAAGGAAGTTTCATGCTCTGGAGTTTTTGGCATTGTGTGTTGGGCTGGATATTTACATGGCGTACCAGAAAGTGGGAAGCACCTGTAATGACGGTGATAAGCTTTGCACAACTCTGCATAGCTACCATGCTTATCGGAATTTTTTTCGGTACTGCAAAAGTTGGTAGCGATCCTTTTATTTTATTCAGGCATCAAATGCCGGGAATACCATTGTGGAATAATCCCAATTATTTAACGCTTCCAAGAATTCAACAAGGCAACGATTTAAACACGTTGCTGCAGAATTACTGGATGGTTATTCATCCGCCTGTTTTGTTTCTTGGTTTTGCATCTACGATAATTCCTTTTGGTTTTGCTTATGCAGGTTTGATGAATAAAGATCATAGCTGGGTTAAAGCTTCGCTTGGCTGGGCTTGTTTTTCTGCAGCCATTTTAGGAACCGGCATAATGATGGGTGCAGCGTGGGCTTATGAAAGCTTAAGCTTCGGAGGTTTCTGGGCTTGGGATCCTGTTGAGAATGCATCGCTTGTTCCTTGGCTCGTGTTAATTGCGGGTCTTCATACCAATCTAATTTACAAAAGCACCGGCTATTCATTAAAGAGTACTTACCTTTTTTATATTTTAGGATTTTCCCTTGTACTGTATTCAACATTTTTAACACGAAGCGGTATTCTTGGTGATACATCTGTGCATGCATTTACAGGTGCAGACATGACGTTGCAGCTGATCCTTTTTCTTTCCGTGTTTCTTGTTCCTGCATTAGTGCTCTATTTCATGCGCAGAAAGGCGATTCCGACAATTCATAAAGAAGAAAATACTTATAGTCGCGAGTTCTGGATGTTTATTGGTTCACTGGTTCTATTTCTTTCTGCAATTGTTATAACAGCAAAAACTTCAACCCCGGTTTTCAATAAAATTTTTGGAACCAATATCGCCCCACCCGAAGATGTAAAGTTTTCCCACAACCAGATACAAATTTTTATCGCTATCATAATTGGCATTTTAACTGCGATTGGACAATACCTGAAATTTAAAAACACGCCAAAAAATGTTTTCTTCAAAAAGATTGGAATACCAACCTTAATAAGCGTAGCAATAAGTGCATGTATAAGCATATTCGGCAATATTGATTACAGTTCAAAAGGCATTGGTTTTCTTGCCGCCATTCATGTGGCCATATTTGCCGCAGTTTATGGTGTTGTTGCAAACGCCGCATATATATGGGTTGGATTAAAAGGGAAAATGAGATCAGCAGGTGCGTCTGTTGCGCATGTTGGGTTTTCATTGCTTTTAGTGGGCATACTCATCTCATCGAGCAAGCAGGAAACTTTGAGCATGAACACAACAGGCATTCAGGTTTTTGAAAAAACGAAAGATCAAGACCCTGCGGAAAATATCACTTTGTTTAAAGGTGTAAAAACAGACATGGGTAAATACGATGTTACCTATGTTCGCGACACAATAAACGGTTATGATCGTAAAAAATATTTTGAACTGAAGTTTGTAAGCAAGGATGGTAAAGAAAGTTTTTATCTCTATCCAGATGTGCTTAAGAACAACAAAGGACAAGAAGGCTTTTCAGCAAACCCCGATAAAAAGCATTATTTCACCAACGATATTTTTGCTTATGTAACAACATGGACAGGCGCAGAATTGAACAGTGATACATCGAACTTTCGGCAGGCGGTTATAAGAACAGGTGATACAACATTTTATTCAAACGGAATGATTGTATTGAATAAAGTGGAGATAAACCCGGCTAATTTCAAACGCACTGTTTTACCGGGTGAAACACCAGTAGCGCTTAATATGACAGTGATTGCAAATGATGGAAGAAAATATGCAGTGACACCCGGCTTTGCGATAAATATGCACGACAGCAGTTTTAGAAATTTACCGGATACTGTTATTGCACAAAGCCTTATCGTTCGCTTTGAAAAAATAAACGATGAAAGAATGAACAGAATTCAAATCGGTATAAAAGAAACAGGCAACCTTAACGACCTTATGACACTGAAAGTTTACAAATTTCCTTTCATCGGTTTGGTATGGCTTGGAGTGATAATTATGGTGATAGGTTTTATTATGAGTATTGTAAAACGTGTGAAACAAAACAAACTTACTGCAGTGTAATACAAATCGTGAATCGTGAGAAGTGATCTCAACGATGTCAACCTTGCTTCACTTATCCCAACGCAACTATACTTTCATACATTTTTGAACTATTCGAGTTCTAAGCTTTTGCTCGCAGCTTGTAGCTTATCATTAAGTCTCACTTAAAATTTTTTGCGTCTCAATTGAATTATAATTACAATAACATTAAAGAGGTTACTTTTTGTTGTCTTGCTGAATAAATAAAAGATACAATTCCTACATTTACATCAGCTATGTTGCGATACTGCAAAATATTTATAGCGGCTTTGTTTTGTGTAACTGCTTTAAACATTTCAACCGCTAAAGCCCAAAACGGAACGGGAATATATGATACTGTTCGTGTGAATGCATGTATAGAAGCTAACGGCGACACCATTCCCTGCTCATGGCTCGATCCTGTGTATGTTACCGGAAAATTATACGGCAAATGGAAACAACGTTACGCAGAGTGGACTCGTTTGCGCAACGCTGTATATGTAACCTATCCTTATGCAGTACAAGCTTCTAAAGTGATGAATGAAATTAATGTACAGCTTGCCGGCGAGACAGATAAAAGCAAACGCAAAGCAATCATCAAAGCAAGAGAAAAAGATCTTAAAACCAAGTTTGCTGATAAACTTACACAACTCTCCGTTTACCAAGGAAAAGTTTTAATGAAACTCATTTATCGCCAAACAGGTAATAACTGCTACGAAATTATACAGGAGTACAAAGGCAGTTTCAGCGCATCATTCTGGCAAACTATCGCACTTATCTTCGGCAGTAATCTTCGCCAAAACTATGACCCAAGCGGTAACGACCGCACCATGGAGCAAATTGTTGTTGATGTAGAACACATGTATGGAACGAGGTAAAAGTTTGAATGCTTCAGTGTTTGAATGTTTGAATGTTCAGTGTTTCAATGTTTCAATGTTTGAGTGTTTCAATGTTTGAGTGTTTCAGTGTTTCAATGTTTAAGTGGTTCAATGTTTGAACATTAAATAACCTTGCAAACTCTCAAACAATCAAACTCTCAAACAATCAAACCCTCAAACAATCAAACCCTCAAACAATCAAACTCTCAAACAATCAAACTCTCAAACAATCAAACTCTTCCCTAACTTGCAGCCCCAAATTTGGCAGACATGAAAGTTGATATACTTGCATTTGGTGTTCACCCTGATGATGTGGAATTGGGTTGCTCCGGAACCATTATTGCTTCAATAGCACAAGGAAAGAAAGTAGCCGTAATTGATCTTACACGCGGAGAACTTGGTACACGCGGTACTGCCGAAACAAGAAAGAATGAGGCAAGCAATGCTGCGCAAGTGATGGGCTTGCATGCAAGAGAAAATCTTGAAATGGCTGATGGATTTTTTCAAAACGATGAAACAAATATTCGTAAGGTTATTTGGACTATAAGAAAATATCAACCTGAAATTGTATTGTGCAATGCACCTGAGGATCGCCATCCCGATCATGGTCGCAGTTCTAAACTTGTTTCAGATGCAGCTTTTCTTTCAGGGTTAAGAAAAATAGAAACATACGATGGAATTGCACAGGAAGTATGGCGACCCACCTATGTGTTTCATTATATACAAGACCGGTATTTAAAACCCGATTTTGTTTTTGATATCTCTGATTATTGGGAAAAAAAATTAGAAGCAATTCTTTGTTATACTACTCAATTTAATTCAAACGATAACAGTGAACCTCAAACCTATATTTCAACTCCTGATTTTATTGATACAGTAAAATCAAGGGCGCTGATGCTTGGAAAAAGAATCGGTGTAAAATATGCAGAAGGTTATATTACTGCAAAGATGATTGGAGTAAATAATTTTGATGCCTTTATAAAGAAAATCACTTGATTAACGTGTCTTGTTAATTTTAAAAATATTATTGCGCATATTATTATTTCCTGCTTTTAATACCGCACCTTCGCACAAAATTTTTAGACAGGTTATTTCAATATCATGCAAATACCAAAGTTCGCACAGCCAAAGCCTTCCTTTCATGCAGAGTTAAAGAGACGCATCAACGAATACTTTACTGAAACGGGTAAATCAACAGCCGGTAATTATAAATTGTGGGGCAAAGCACTTATCCTGTTAGCCGCTTATATTCTTCTTTATATTCATCTTGTTTTTTTCACACCTTCCATTGCATGGTCAATTGTTGAATGTATTGTGTTTGGGCTTGTTACTGCAGCAATTGGTTTCAACATTATGCACGACGGCGCACATGGCAGTTTTAGTAAATATCCGTTCCTCAACAAAATGGCGGCAGTAACACTTGGTTTTTTGGGCGGAAGCCATTTTATGTGGAATATAAAACATAACATCATTCATCACGCATACACAAACATAGACGGCATTGATGATGATATTGATGCAAAGCCTTTTTTACGAATGGCATCCACACAAAAGAAATACAAGATGCATCGCTATCAGCATTTATATTTTTGGTTCTTCTACAGTTTGCTTTATTTGTACTGGATATTTTTTTCTGATTTCAATAAATATTTCAAAAGAAAGATTGGCGATATGCCTTTAAAGAAAATGGAGTTTAAAGACCATTTTTATTTCTGGTTTTACAAAATATTAAGCTATGCGTTACTCATTGTAATTCCTGTCATTTTTGCCGGAATTATTCCCACTATTGTTGGCTTTCTTATTTCAACGCTTGTTGCAGGATTTATTTTGAGCATCGTATTTCAATTGGCACATACAGTAGAGCATACATCATTTCCGCTTGCAAATGAAAGCACCGGCAAAATTGAAGATGAATGGGCAATTCATCAACTTAAAACAACGGCGAATTTTGCAACAAAGAATCGCGTACTGTCATGGTTTGTCGGCGGTTTAAATTTTCAAATTGAACATCATCTCTTTCCCAAAATTTCGCACATACATTATGCTGCAATAAGTCGCATAATTAAGCAAGCCTGTTTCGAATACAATATTCAATATGTTGAATACAAAAGGATGCACCATGCGGTGATATCGCATGTTTCTTTTTTAAAACAAATGGGCAGATAATTTTTTTTGTACTTAGCTGAGTTACTGCTATTAAGCTCAGGTTGTGTCACTCACTTCAACGGTTTGAACCTTACTGAGCAAATTCAACAATAATTCCAACACTTTTTTTAGCATAGTACCCACAGCTTGGTATAAGCCTTTGTAAATGCAGCCTTTGCATGGAGCCTTCGTTGTAGAAATTTTTTTCCAAGTTCAAAAAAATTACCAGATATGCAAGTGCCCGAAAAGATAAACAATTATGTAATTTTGAGGAGTAATGCGTTCAATGTTTAATGATATGGCTACAAGACCTTTTGAAGAAGATGAGGTGGATTTATTGACCACTGAACAATTTCCCTATAACCTCATCGTTTGGAACGATGATGTAAATACATTTGATTGGGTAATTGAAACATTGATAGAAATATGCGACCACACGCCTGAACAAGCTGAACAATGCTCTCTCATTATACACTTTAAAGGTAAATGTGCCGTAAAAAACGGTGACTATGAAACACTAAAACCCATGTGCGATGCTATTACCGAAAGAGGCATTGGCGCCACCATTGAAGTTGTTGTTGAAAGTTAGTATACGTTCCTAAATCTTTGGAAGGGACTTATAAATCCGCTCATATTTTTTATTCCGCGTTTATTACTCAAATATTTCTGTTGCCGAATAAAGTTTAAGGCGTACAAGAGTGCGACGCAACCAAAGTTTCATGCATATTCTTCAGTTGGGCTCGTAAAAATTCTTCTCACAAATTTTATTCAGGCATGCAACGATAAAGTTTGTTTGTGTGTCAGTTTGCATGAATGGATGATAAAAGACTGGTAAGAGATTGCCTTAAAGGATTGCCACAAGCTCAGCAACAGTTGTACTACCGTTTTGCTGAAGCCATGCTGGGTGTATGTTACCGTTATACGAAGTCTTTTGCAGACGCAGAAGACGTAATGCAGGAAGGATTTGTGAGAGTGTTTAATAACCTGCATCAATACAGGTTTGAAGGTGAATTAGGCGCCTGGGTTCGCAAAGTAATGGTGCGCACCGCCTTAAATTATTTGAAGAAAAATAAGCGATACAGTTTTGAACTTTCTTACGATGAGATGAATCTTCATCCCGTTTATGAGGACAATCCTTTGGTGAAACTACAGGCAAAAGAATTCGCCGATTTAATACGGCAGTTACCAACAGGCTATCAAACAATATTTAATCTTTATGCAGTTGAGGGATTTACGCATGTGGAAATAGGCGCTATGCTTGGCATTCATGAAGGTACGTCGCGTTCGCAGTATGCACGTGCAAGGGCATTGCTGATAAGTTGGATTGAAAGTAAAAATAATGATGTAAAAAAAGAACGTTATGCAGGAAAATGAATTTGAGAAACAGGTTCGTGAATTGATGGATGCGTTTAAATTATCTCCATCAGAATCGGTGTGGGGAAAAATTGAACCGCAGATCATTAAGCAAAAACGTAAGCGCAGATGGATAGTGCTGTTTTTTTTATTCGCAGGTTTAATGGTGTCCGGATATTTTATTTATAACGAATGGGAGAGGAGCGGCGTTGCATTGAGCGAAAAAGAAATAGTGAAAAATGAAAATGACTCTAATGAAAACAAATCGAATGAAACAACTTCGAATAAAACCACTTCAAACGAAGATTCAAATAGCGCTGGTAAAAAAGATAATAAAAATTCTCTAAACAAAAATTCCGCTGCCGGAAATAGAAAACCAGATGAAGGCTCTATCGGTAATACGCTTCCTTTTAAAAAACCTCAAATTAAGCCAGAAAAAAAATTGCAGCAAAAAGATAAGTTTACTTTAAGAGAGAGTACGGAAGAAAAAAATATAACTGCTTCAAGTGAAAACATTTATCAGCAACAAAATCTTGTTATTGAAGATAAATTAAGGTTGCAATCGGTTGACAGCAATAAAATGGAAATGGCTGTTAATAAAAAAGCAGACGAGAATAGTTCAAGCAATCAAGATTCAATAAAACAGGCTAAAGAAGAAGTTCAGAAAAAAGTCGAAGAAAAAAATAAGGATTCGGATACGCTTAACAAAAATATGATTGCCTTTAATGAAGATGCAAACAATCATTCTGACACAATAAGTAAAATCACAGATAAGCAGCTTTTAAAGGACTCGGCTGGAAAGAAAGAACTAAAAAAATCAACATCTCAACTTAACCTCAATAGAAAATTGCAATTGGGCATTACTGCATTTTATGGAAGAAGTGATGTGCTTGAAAACTTTTTGGGAATTAAAAATTTTTGCGGAATTGACCTTTCTAAATCTGCTGATGCTGCTCCGGGATCGCAGAACGTATATGATTCAACTCAATCCAGTCGGTCAACTTTAGGCAATTATCCGAAATCAAAAGGGGCGTTTTCGTTTGGTATTGAATTTAAAAAACCAATTTCGAAAAGAAGCAGTTTAATTGCAGGGATTCATTATGCAAGATTAAAAACTGCAATTGAGACGGGCAAAATAAAAGACAGTGCAGCATCATTTCAATATAACGCACTTTCAGGCGCACCGATTACTAATCTTCAAAACTTTTATACATCTGGAAGGAGTAATTTATACATCAATCGCTACAGTTTTTTACAGATACCTGTTATATATGAGTATGGTGTTACTAAAAACAACGCGGTTAATTTAAACGCAGGCTTGTCATTAAACAGGTTAATTGGAAGCAGCGTCTTGTTATACGATAGCTATAATCGCGTCTACTATAGTAACAAAAGCTTATTAAGAAAAACGCAAATAAATTTTGTCGGCGGAGTAAATGTGAAGCTTGCATTGAATAAAACAACTGCACTTCATTTAGGTCCGCAATTTCAATACAGTTTGAGCAATCTTTCGAAATATGGTAAATACGACAATCAGCATTTGTTTAGCTGGGGATTAAAAGCGAGTTTATTTTTTGGCAAGTGAGGCTTCTATAATTATTAGATTGAACAGTATAAAACCTTGAGTGGATAAACATTTTCAATTTGCATTAAAGATTTCTATGTTACTGTAACGATTACACTGCGCTGTTAACTATACTGTATGAGCAAGATGCTCAAAAATATCCGTTGCCAGCGGGACGCTGGCAACCCCGCTCCCCTAAAGCTTCTTCTACATAAGCTCGTAAAAAAATCTTCTTAAATGCAACGCTCATAAAAAAACTTCTGTCACTGTTTAAAATCTTTTTATGAAAAAGAGTCTACTTGCTGCCATCCCTATTCTGCTTCTTTTTGCAGGATGTTTTAAAGATAGTTGTATAAGCACTTATACAATTTATTATCCGGTTTACAAATCACTTGCACAGGCAAGAGCAGATATGAAAAGCCTTGCGCCGAAACCATTACACAACACCGGAAAGATATATGTCTATGGCAATTATCTTTTCATAAATGAGCTTGATAAGGGTATTCATGTTATTGACAACAGTAATCCTGCTGCGCCGGTAAATCTTTCTTTTGTAGCAATTCCCGGCAATGTTGATATAGCGATAAAAGGAAATTATTTGTATGCTGATTCTTATAGTGATTTAGTAGTGTTTGATATTGCCGATGTGAGAAACGTTCACACGGTTCAGTTTGTAAATAATGTATTTCCTGAGCGCAACAGATATTATTATGTAACTGCTACCAATCCAGATTCAGTAATGGTTGTTGTTGATTATATTCTAAAGGACACGACAGTTTCATGCAACACTTATAACAGGTGGCTTGAGTACGATTATGCTTCTTCCTCAAACGGTTCGGTTGCTCCGGCATTCTTTACTTCCAAGTCATCTGCAGGAACAGGCGGCTCTATGGCAAGCTTTACGATAACGAACAATTTTCTTTATACTATAAGCATTAGCAATCTTTCAAGCTTTAATATTACAAACCCTGCAAATCCTCAACTTGAAAAAACAACAATGATTGGCAGCAATGCAGAAACAATATTTCCCTTTCAAGACAAACTATTTATCGGTACTACAACGGGCATGCATATTTATGATGTATCAAATGCCTCCGATCCTGTTTGGCTGGGTACCTTCTGGCACGTAACAAATTGCGATCCTGTTATTGCAGATAGCAAGAATGCTTATGTTACATTGAGCACAGGAACGTTTTGCGGTGGCAATCTTAACGAGCTTGATGTGTTAGATATCACAAATCTGCTTAGTCCTGTTTCTTTAAAAATATATCCCATGAACAATCCTCACGGACTTGGAAAAGATGGTAACTGGTTATTCGTTTGCGATGGCAGTGCAGGTTTAAAAGTTTATGATGCGACATATCCGGCAAATCTTTCCTTGAAAAAAGAAATAACAGGATTTGAAACGAGAGATGTGATATTACAAAATAAGATTGCAATTGTAGTTGCCACAGATGGCTTGCATCAGTTTGATTATAGTGACATAAATAATATTCATCAAATAAGCAAGATCACTGTTCAAAAAAATTAGGCGCATGAAGAACAATATCGCAATATGCCTTTTGTTTTGTGTTATGAATTTGCAAGCACAAAACAATAGCAACACAAAACAGTCTTCATCTATAAAATTTCATGCAGCAGTACAAGCAGGTATATTACAAGGTGATGAGAAAAATGCATTTCAGGCGCAGGCAATTAATGGTGTGCAATACAAAACTTGGTATGGTGGAATTGGCGTTGGAATTGACAACTATAAATTTAGAACCATTCCGCTATTCATAGATATTCAGAAAAATATTTTCAAAAAATCAACAACGCCTTTTGTGTTTACAGATGCCGGCATTCATTTTCCTTGGGTGCGAAATGATCAAAAAGATATTTATCGCGATTCACATTTCGGCAAAGGTTTTTACTATAATGTTGGCGCAGGTTATAAAATTAATCTCGTTAAGAACAATGCTTTGATGTTTAGTGCTGCCTTCTCATCCAAGCACACAAACGTAAGTTGGAAATATCTTCTTGGCTGCGGTTGGGGCGTGTGTCCAGAGCGATATTCTACGCAAGAATTTAAATATACTTTGCGCAGGCTTGCTTTGAATATTGGATGGTTTTTTTGAGGTCAGCTTTTGCTCTTTGTGTCATCGTCTGTTGTGTCACTCACTTGTACGTTCTGAACTTTATTGAGCTAAAGAGGTGCTTTGAATAATTTCCCTTCCTTTGCAGCAGGCAGTTACTTTTTTGATGCATTTTTTAACGAAAGCAAATCAAATTAAACGAAAATTAAGGCTGCTAAAGGGAATCCTAATATAGCAGGTGCAGCTTTTGGATTACTTTTAAATCATGTATCATGCAAAGGATTATTTTAACCGTGGCACCACTTTTATAAACAATCAGGTATTCCCTTCACGCAAGAAGCTTTCCACTCTAATGATATATGCAACTGATCTGTGTGACTCTGGATGCAAACATTGTCAAATCTGGCAAAAGCGCCCTGTAAAGTATCTGTCCTTTGATAAAATAACTGAAGTAATGCAAAGTAACTGCATTACCCAAAACACTTCAGTAGGGTTAGAAGGCGGCGAATTTATGCTTCATCCCGAAGCTTTGAAAATTCTTGAATGGTTTCATACGCACCACAAAAATTTTGATCTGCTTAGCAATTGTCTTAAAGCCGATAAGCTTATAGATGCCGTAAAAAAATTTCCTCCCCGCCGTTTGTATGTTTCTTTAGATGGAACAGAAGATACTTACCTATACATGAGGGGAAAGCCAGGATACAACAGCGTTTTAAAAGTTATAAAGAATTTGAAAGATGTGTTACCTGTTTCGGTAATGTTCACGCTTTCGCCTTATAACGATTTTACAGACTTGCAGCATGTAGCAGAAGTTTGTAAAAAACATGGGGTCGATTTAAGAGTTGGTATTTATAACAACATTGCTTTTTTTGATACGATTGATAAAGCCCATAAAACGCAAATTGGAAGCCGCAAAGACGCTGCTTTTTCTTCAGGTTATGATGAAGTAAAAACGTTCAAGACTAATAACAAAAGAATGGCAAAATCATGCGGAACTGTACCAGATGAATTGGTTGAAGAGTTGCCAATGCCTCAATATACTTTTGCTGAAAAGATTGAAAATTTTATAGAGCAGATTCCGCCAATTGTAAAAGAATTTAAAGAGAACTATGATTTTCTTGTGTTGTACAATGAATGGAAGAAAAATAATTTGAGATTAAAGTGCTATAGCATTTTGGATAGTCTTGTTATTTTACCAAACGGAGATGTCCCAATTTGTCAAAGTCTTGATTTGAAAATCGGAAACGTATTCAAGACAAGCCTTGATGAAATTTTTAACGGTGAAGAAACAATCAAGACACAAAAGAAATATGTACATAACTGCAACCAATGCTGGCTGAATTTTCACCGTAAATACGATGTGGCTTTATATCGCACATTTGAAAAATATTTTGGTCGCTTCGTTACTACAAAATTGTTTGGATATTATTGCTGGGAAGGAACATCAACTGAAACTTATTCCCGTTACTTTGATTCAATCAATAATTCAACCGCCAAATTATAGGTGCTCTAACTTCTCCATCAGTTGATATAAGCGAATAAGTGACTGAATTTCTTTATCTGAACTTTGTTCTCCGTTCTCTACTTTGTCTATAAAACTTTCTATAGACTGATAAAAACCATACAACCATGCTGTATGATTTGCAGAAGAAGTGCTGATGTTATTTGCATTTAAAATGATTTCTTCTTTTACAGGTGTTCGTAATAATTTTTCAAACGGCAATCCTAAAACAGATGAGGGTAAAATGGTTCGTTTTAAATGATGCGGAAAATTGCAGGTATAATATTCTTTACCAGCAAATACTTCAATATTTTCCTGCGCGTTTTGCCAGCTATATGCAGTGCTTAGTTTCAATTCACCCGCTATTCCATTGTTGTGTTCGGTTTGAATCAAAAATGTTATTCCATCAGTAGTCTTAATTTTTTTTACAGCGAAATCTTTTATTGAATCAAACAAAAATAAAGTCAAATCCAAAGGATGAATAAACAGTTCATTAATTGGATTGCCCTCCGGGTAAATACCGGTTAAATATTCAATACGATAAAATTTAGTTGCAGAGGTTATTTTCTTCAAATATTCAACAGCCGGTGAAAATCGCTGTTGAAAATTTACATGAAGAATGTATTTTCCTTTTATCGCTAATAAATCATTCAGCTCTTGCAATGCTTTGCATGCTGGTTTTTCTACAAATACATTTTTTCCTGCTTCTAATAATTGCTTTACGATATTATAATGAGAAGATGGGTCGGTGCATACAAACACTCCTTCAACAGCTTCTTTATCTAAAATGGTTTTTAATTCTTTTGCAGGTTCACAATCTTTATAAAGCATGCACATGCTTTTACTGTTGCTGAAATGTTTTGAAAAAATAAATGCAAGTGGTATTCCTAAATGTTGCAGTACAGGATATAGATAAGTACGGGCATGAGAGCCTGTTCCGATGAAGGCATATCTCTTTTTGATGTTCTGTGCTTTATTAAAATACTTTCTTTTTGTGAATGTTTTATATCTTTCAGATAAATAATTCAACATGTTATGAATGCATTTCTTAACTAATGAAAACTAAATGTACAATTATTTAAAAAAGATTGGCTGGCGTAATTCTTATCTCTTATGTTTTCTTTTTTTGCTTCCCGCTTTATATGCTTATAACCCTTTCCCTTTATATTTTTTAAACGATGATTTTATTCATGTTCCTTTAAGTCAGTCGGGTGTTCTCGGACAAAGAAATTCCATCAGACCATTTAATGATTTTAGTCTTTATATAGATAGCCTAATTTGGGGAGATAAAGCATACGGCTATCATCTAACTAACCTGTTGCTTCATGCAATAAATTCTGTTCTTGTATATTTTTTATCAAGTAAGATTTTCAGCCGGTTTTTTTTAATTAAAAATGTTCGGTTTTGGTCTGCTGCGGCTGCTATTTTTTTTTGGAGTTATGCATTTCATTCTGAAAGTGTGCTATGGATAATAGGACGGACCGGCAGCTTATCTTCTCTGTTTTTTTTGATTTGTTTTAATTTATTTCTTTCAAAAGAAAGGCGGTGGTTTTTTTATCCTGTTTCATTTTTATCTTTTTTTCTGGGCATACTTACTTACGAATCTATTTCTGTATTTCTGCCCACATTACTTATTCTGCTTCTCTTTTACAAGAATTTAAGAACAAAGGGAAATATATTTCTTCTAATCGGATACTTCGTTACATTTATTTATTACCTCACACTGCGCATTACATGGACTGGCGGAATTGTGAGCAATTATGAAGCGAATAACTTTAAAATATCTGGTATAAGTGTGTTAATGAATAACTATATTAAATTAATAGGAAGGAGTTTTGTCGGGCCGCAATACAGTAGTTTTGTATTTATTGTAAGCGCTTTTATTTTGATGGCTTGCATGTTTATTGGTTGGTTTGTACAACTTAATAAATCGGGAGTTGTTCATAATTTTTTCCCGTGGATAATAGTTGCGTTGGTTTCATACTTGCCTTACGTGTCTTTGGGAATAGACACCCATGGTGTTGGTTCGGAAAGATATTTGTACCTGCCTTCTATTTTTATTGTATTATTTATAATTGAATTTTTTGCATCATGGAATAATAAATCATTGGGACTATTTCTTTTATTCATTTATTTTTTATACAATCAATACTATCTTATTCAATCTGCCCGTGCATTTAACATTGCGAGCGACATAGCTCACAAAACGATGAACATTATCAAAACAAATCGGAACGCCGAAAATATTTACATAACCAATTTACCTAATGAAGATTATGGTGTAGCAATTTTTAGACTGGGATTAGAAGAGGGTGTAAACTGGCAGCTAAAAGATAGCCTTGCTTCACAAAAAATTAAAGTTCTTTCGTTAAATACAAAATCCGGTTTTCAGTTTACTCATAAACTAAACCTCAACTTTAAAAAGAATGACAATGGTTTTTATATACACAAGGTATATGTTAGAGATTCCGTTTCTAATAGCTCTTATGTTTTTGCAAAATCTCAATTGCAATTTCATTCGGGCAAAGACATTCTTATTGCATATAGTGATACAGCGATAAATGTATTCAGATAATGTGAACTAATTGAATTGGGGAAATGCGCGTGCTTAAGCTGGTTATCACTCTTTCTTTATTATCATTGAATCTAACCCATAGTACTTCTTCAATACATCTATTGAAAGATCTGTGGCGAGATCATCTTCGAAAAAAAGCAAAGGTGGTTTTTGTTGAATAAATTGTTGCAATGTTTTTGTGCTATTTTTATAGTCACTTTGCAGATGTTCTTGTACAGCAAAGTCATAACTCTTTACTGTTGGGATTTTATTACTTCCGGCAGCTTGATGCAGGGTTGCTTCTCTTTCATTTAAAATTGAATTGTATGCAGGAGCAATGATGAGACTTTTATAAGCATCGGTAATATAGGTGTTACAAAGAATACCAGTTGCAACAAAAAAATAAATCAAAATATTTTTGGAAGTGTTATCGAAAGAGAAAATAGATGTATTATTATGTATGCCAAGAATAAAAATGTATGCTAATAGTAATAACAGTGTAAAATATGCAACTCCATTTAAGTAACGCTCAGGAATTATTCCTCCTTTCAATGCGGTTACAGGCACCTCAATTGATGCTATTAAAAAAAGTATGATTGTAACGGGCAACAGCCATCTGTCGCGAATAAATTTCTTTAGGTACCAATTATTTTGCAATGTTTCTTTGCGATTTTGTGCATACATAAAAATAATAGCTGCGATAAACCATATGAGCGGATTTTTAAAAATGCTCCACAGTGTTTCTAAACTGTGATAACCCGTTGCAATCAGAGCAATAGGAACGGATTTCGGTTCAATGCCACTTCTTCTTTCTGTATTTCCCCGCGCAAAAACTGTTAATGAAGTACTTACAACAAAAGCAAAAGCAATTGCGACAACAAAAATTTGTGAAAGCTTTTTATGTGCATTTAAATAAAATAAAATCGCAAAAAGAAATAATTGCACTACAATGAACAGCTCATTAAAACCAACAATAATGAAAATAAGGAAGGGTAAGATAATGCCGCTTAATATTCTTGAAGTCTTATTATTTGAATTAAGCAACATGATAAATAAGATCAATTCTATTTGAACGAGGATGATGGGTAATTGATAAGTCATCGCACTGCTAAACCAAAAAATAAAAGTTGATGTTTGCGGAAGGCTGCAAATTTCAAACGATAGAAAAATAAAAGTAAACAACACCTTTTTTGACCATAACCATTGTTCTTTTAGTATATACCTGCAGACTGCATTGATTAAAAAATAAAGCGAGATAAAATTGAATACGAGCAATAATAGGCTGTGCAGATAGTAATGATTGTATAAAAAATCATTGTAAGCAAAAAGTGAACCGGCAAAAGTTGCAGCAAACCTTCCGCCCCAGTTTTTGTAAATTATAGTTTGATAATCAGCAAAACCGTACAAATGCAATCTGTAGCCGCAAAAATAATCATCAGTAAACGGATGGTTGAAGAATGGCAGTATCACCAACGGTAAAAAGAAAACAAGCAGCGAGACAATCAAAAAGATTTTTGAAACAATTAAAATTCTTGAAGCAATAAATTTTTTATCGGTGAAAATTTCTCGCATTAGTTTATGGTTGCTTTAATTATTGCAGTTGCATCATTCGCTGAATATACTTCCCTATTATATCAAATTCAATGTTCACTGTTGTTCCAATATTCACATGCTTCATATTTGTATGTTCGTAAGTATAAGGAATAATTGCAACTGAAAATTCATTTAAGCCTGCATTAAACAAAGTAAAGCTTATACCGTTAAGCGCAATGGAACCTTTTTCAATAACAAGTTTTGCGAATTGTTCAGGGAAAAGAAAACGATATTCCCAACTTCCGTTTAAATCTTTTTTATCTGTGCAGGT
>Ga0081539_10000911_pt1 | contig 55934 bp, 54 predicted proteins | sample TabmetS4T2R2_FD_71023 | JGI IMG/M metagenome (GOLD analysis project Ga0081539, IMG submission 71023) | Tabebuia heterophylla rhizosphere microbial communities from the University of Puerto Rico - S4T2R2 | ecosystem: Host-associated > Plants > Roots > Rhizosphere ...
GGGGGCCGGGGCGCGCGTGGTCCTGGCCTTTTTTTCTTTTCCTCGGAGGGGGGGGGGGGGGGGGGGGGGGGGGGGGGGGGAAAAGGGGGGACCCCCCCCCCCGCCCCCCCCCCCGCCGATGTGCCCGGTCCGGGAAGCGCGGGTCAGGGGACCGGGCGGGTGTGTCGCCAAGACTGCGGGAATTACCGGGCGGTCGCAACTTCGACCCGCCTGCAAATTGCAGGATTACCTGATCGGGCGAGGGGGGTAACTTTCGGAAAAATGCGTGAATGCCCCCACGTCCGCGAACGGATGTGGGGGCATTCACCCGTGGGCAGCGTGGCTTGTCGGAGCGTAGTACTGCCCGGTCCCTGGTGCCCCTACTCCAATGGCTCGGCGGTCAGGGTGAACCGGAGGTCAAGGTGGGCGGTGTCGTTGAACCGCCGGATCAGCCAGCGGTCGCCCCAGACGACCAGCTGGGTGATCGAGGCGTTGTCGGCGTCGATGAAGGCGAACGGGCGGGCGCCGGTGGCCATGGTGACGACCTGGCCGATCACGCCGCCGTGGGTGAACACCGCGATCCGGCGGTCGGTGTGTTTGGCGGCCAGTCGCTCGATCGACTCCCGGATACGCTCGGCGAACGCCTCGGTGGACTCCGCGCCGGGGATCACGTCCCAGCGTTCCTTCATGAACATCTCCACCGCGACCGGGTCGCGTTCGGCCACGCGGATGCGGAACAGCCCGCCCTCCCACTCGCCGAGCATGATCTCCCGCAGCCCCGGCTCGATGCCGGGGGTGACGCCGAGCCGCTCGGCCAGCGGCGCCGCGGTCTGGTGCGTGCGCCGCAGCGAGGTGACGTAGAGGCCGTCGAGCTCCTCGTGCTCGAGCCGGTCGGCGACCCGCAGCGCCTGCTGCTCGCCGACCTCCGCGAGCGGCGGGTCGCCCTGGCCGTCGACCAGCGGGAACGGCCGGTCCTCGCGTGCCGGCGCGGACTCGCCGTGGCGGACCAGCAGGATCTCGGTCGCGCCGGGCGGGAGGGTGAATCGGTGCTGTCGGTACTCGGGTGGGTTGGTCACGCGGTCCATTGAACACGTGCGTCGCGTCAAATACTCGACTTCGAGTATTCTGTCGCTCATGGGCAAGCGGAAGGTTGGCAACCCGCTCGCGCTCGCGGTGCTGGCCCTCGTCGCCGAGAAGCCGATGCATCCCTACGAGATGTCGAGCACCCTGCGGGAACGGGCCAAGGAGCAGAGCATCAAGCTCAACTACGGCTCGCTGTACTCGGTCGTCGACTCGCTCGTGCGGCATGAGCTGATCGAGGTGCACGAGACCGTCCGCGAGGGTCGCCGGCCGGAGCGCACCGTGTACGGGATCACCGACACCGGCCGCGTCGAGCTCATCGACTGGCTCTCCGAACTGACCGCCGTGCCCGTCAAGGAGTACACCCAGTTCGAGGCGGCGCTGTCGCTCCTGCCGGTCCTGTCCCCGGACGAGGCGGTGCGCCTGCTCGAGACCCGCCGCATGCGGCTGGACGCGGACATCGCCGCCGCCGACGGGGTCCTCAGCGAGTGGGGTGACGAGAGCCTGGCCTTCCTGTGGGCGATCGAGTACAGCTACGTGCAGGTGCTCCGGAAGGCCGAGCGGGACTTCGTGGCCGGCGTGATCGAGAAGATCAGGAAGGACGACCTGCCGGCGATCAAGGCCTGGCGGCGCGCGCACGAGGTCGCGGCCGGCGTGCCGGGCGAGCCCGACTGGGAGAAGGCGGTCCGGGACGAGGGTGTCACGTGGCCCAACCAGTGATGTCACGCTTGACGTCACGTTGACGTCACCCTCATACTCGACTTCGGATATACGAAGGGGGAGATCTGCAGACACAGCACTGGCCGGGTGCGGCAACACCCGGCCAGTGACCAGAAACCCAGGCCCGGTTCGTCACCGCACCCAGATGCACTTTCCAGGATAGCCGTGCGTGCGGACCGGCCTGGTCGACCATGACCAGGAGATTCGATGACGCATGCCATAACGGCCGTCGACCTCGTCAAGAAGTACGGGGACGTGACGGCACTCAACGGGTTGAGCTTCACCGTCCCGCCGGGGACCGTCTTCGGGCTGCTCGGCCCGAACGGCGCCGGCAAGTCCACCACCATCCGGATCCTGACCACGCTGTCCAGGCCGACCAGCGGGTCCGCGACCGTGGCCGGCTTCGACGTCCGGTCCCGGCCGGACGAGGTGCGCCGCGCGATCGGGGTCGTCACGCAGCGGTCCGGCACCGACCCGGTGGCGACCGGCCGGGAGAACCTGCTGCTCGTCGCGCACGTCCACGGCATGCGTGGCCGCGCGGCCAAGGCGCGGGTCGACGAGCTGCTCGCCCTGTTCGACCTGACCGGCGCGGCGAACCGGCTGGCCAAGCACTACTCGGGCGGCATGCAGCGCAAGCTGGACGTCGCCATGGGGTTGGTGCACCGGCCGTCGGTGCTGTTCCTCGACGAGCCGACCACCGGCCTGGACCCGCAGGCCCGCAGCGAGATGTGGGCGGAGATCGCGCGGCTGGCCCGGCACGAGCGGCTGACGATCCTGCTGACCACGCACTACCTGGAGGAGGCCGACCACCTGGCCGACCACCTGGTCATCGTGGACCGCGGCCGGCTGGTCGCGCAGGGCACCCCGGACGAGCTGAAGAGCGAGCTGCGCGGCGACGCGGTGGTGATCGACCTGTCCCCGGACGCGTCCGTCGACCGGGCCCGGCTGGCCATCGAGGGGTTGGCCGGCGCGCGGGAGGTCACGGTGTCCGGCCGCACCATCCGCACCCGCGTCGACCACGGCGCGAGCGCGGTCCCGGCGGCACTGGCCGCCCTGGAACGCTCGTCGGTCGCGGTCGCCGCGGTGACCGTGGCGAGGCCCGCCCTGGACGACGTCTACCTGCGCCACACGGGACGCACGTTCACGGCCGCCGAGGAGGTGGCCGCGCGATGACCACCCTCGTGCCGCACAGCGGTTACCTCACCCGGCGCATGGTGATGGCCGCGCTGCGCCAGCCGGCGTTCGTGGCGATCTCGCTGGTCCAGCCGATGATCTGGCTCCTGCTGTTCGGCCAGCTGTTCAAACGGGTGGTCGAGCTGCCCGGCTTCGGCACCGGGGCCTACATCGACTTCCTGACCCCCGGCGTCGTCATCATGACCGTGCTGTTCAGCAGTGGCTGGGCGGGCATGTCGTTCATCGACGACATGGACCGCGGGGTCATGGACCGGATGCTGTCCTCCCCGGTCAGCCGGGGCGCGATGATGGTCGCCTCGACGCTCAACCAGGCGGTCTCGATCGTCGTGCAGAGCGTCATCGTCGTGCTCGTCGGGTTGTTGCTCGGCGCTGAGTTCCCCGGCGGGGTGCCCGGTGTGCTGGTCATGCTCGTCGCGGCGACGCTGCTCGGGGCCTCGTTCGCCTCGCTGTCCAACGGGATGGCGCTGGTCGTGCGGACCAGTGAGGCGCTGATCGGGTTCTCCACGATGCTCACGCTGCCGCTGTCGTTCCTGTCCTCGGCGATGATGGCCCGCGAGGCGGCGCCGGACTGGATCCAGACCGTCTCGTCCTTCAACCCGGTCGACTGGGCGGTCGTCGCGGCGAGGGAGGCGTTGTCCGCGGATCCGGCCTGGGGCGGCGTGTTCGCGCGGTTGGGCGGGCTGCTCGCGGTCGCGGTCGCCACCGGTCTCGTCGCCACCCGGGCCTTCCGCTCCTACCAGCGATCGCTCTGACCCTGGCAGCATTGACCGGGTGCCCGGTGAGCTGAACGCGCTGCGCAAACAGTTACTCGAAAAGGTGCGCGAGCAGGGCGCCGCCGTCGACCCGTCCGTCGCGGACGCGTTGCGGACGGTGCCGAGGCACCTCTTCCTGCCCGACCTGCCACCCGAGCAGGCGTACCAGGACGATGCGATCGTCACCAAGCGCGACGAGGACGGGCGGCCGATCAGCTCGTCGTCCCAGCCGACGATCATGGCGATCATGCTCGACCAGCTGGCCGCGCGCAGCGGCCAGCGCGTGCTGGAGATCGGCGCCGGCACCGGGTTCAACGCGGCCCTGCTCGCCCACATCGTCGGCGAGCGGGGCCACGTCACGAGCGTCGACCTCGACGCGGACACGGTCGAGCGGGCCCGGGAGAACCTCGACGCCGCCGGTTGCCCGGACGTGGTCCTGGTGACCGGCGACGGCGCGCTCGGCCACCCGGCGAACGCGCCGTACGACCGGATCATCGCGACCGTCGGCGTGTGGGACCTGGCCCCGGCCTGGCGTGACCAGCTCGCGCCGGAGGGCCGGCTCGTGGTGCCGCTCGACCTGCACGGCGTGCAGCGCACCATCGCGTTCGAGCCGGCCGGCGACCACTGGACCAGTCGCTCCGCGCGGCCGTGCGGGTTCATGCGCATGCGGGGCCCGTTCGCCGGCCCCGAGCGGAACTACCGCATCAGCGACACGGTCACGCTCAACCTGCCGCACGACCGCGCCGTCGACCCGGACGCGCTCGCCGCGGTGCTCGCCGAGCCGCCGGCCGTCGTGGGCACCGGCACCACGCCCAGCCTCGCGGAGCTGTTCGACGGGCTCAGCCTGTGGCTCGCCGTGCGGGAACCGCGGTGGTGCGCGGTGTCCGAAGTGTCCGGCGACGGCGACCCGGTGCTCCGCGCCGCGACGCTGCGCGCGCCGGAGTCCACAGTCACCGCCGGCATCCTCGGCGACGACGGCGTCGCGCTGCTCAGCCGCGCCGACGGCGAGCTGACCGTGCTCGGCTACGGCAACGACGAGGTCGCCGGCGACCTGCTCACCCACGTTCGCGACTGGGACGCCGCCGGGCGGCCCGGCACCGCCGGCCTGCGTGTCGACGCCTACCCGACCGGTGTGTCCAGCCCGGACGGTGACATCGTCCTCGAGAAGGCGGCGTGCCGGCTCGTCCTGTCGTGGTAGGTGGGGCTGGACGCCATCCACTCGCAACCGTAGGGTGCTGCGTGCAATGGCGAATTCCTCTCACATTCCGGTCGAGGACAGGCTCGGTGTCCGGACGCGGTTCGGCTACGCCCTCGGGTCGCTGTCGACCGGTGCGTTCGGCACGGTGCCCGGCCTCCTGCTGCTGCCGTACCTGACGGACACACTGGGTGTGGCCGCCTCGGTCGCCGGCCTGCTCGTGCTGCTGCCGAAGGCGTGGGACGTGGTGTTCAACCCCGTCGCGGGCCGGATCAGCGACCGGACGACGGGCCGCCTCGGCGCGCGCCGGCCCTACCTGCTCTACGGCGGCGTCGCGCTCGCCATCCTCTTCGCGGCGTTGTTCGCCGGCCCGGACACCGGGTCGTCCACCGTGGACGCGCTGTACGTGGCGGTCATGTTCGTGCTGTGTGCCACCGCGTTCGCGTTCTTCGTGGTGCCGTTCAACGCGTTGCCGGCCGAGCTGACGACGAGCCCGACCGAGCGTACGCGCCTCACCGCGTGGCGGATCGCGTTGCTGGCGATCGCGATCCTGATCAGCGGCGCCGGGGCGCCGGCCGTCCGGGACGCCGTCGGTGGCCTCGCCGGCTACCGGGTCATGGGCGTCGCCGTCGCCGTGCTGATCCTGCTCGGCGCGATCGCCGCGTTCGTCGGCACGGCGCGAACCCGGGTCGCGCCACCGCTGCCGTCGGTGGCGAGCTGGCGGGAGACCGTCACGGCGGTGCGGGAGTGCACGGCGTTCCGGGTGCTGCTGACCGCGTTCGTGATCCAGGCGACCGGCATCGGGACACTGCTGGCCGGTGTGGACTACCTGGCCCGGGTCGCGCTCGGGGACGAGTCGTGGCAACCGCTGCTGTTCGTCGCGTTCGTGGGACCGGCCCTGTTGGTGATGCCGGTGCTGCAGCGGGTCGCCGGGCGCTACGGCAAGCTTTTCGGTTACACGGTCTCGACGTTCGTGTTCGCGGTCGGGCTGTGCGGGGTGCTGTTCGCGCGGGCGTTGCCGCCGGTGGTGATCGTGCTGTTCGTGGCGGCCGCCGGGATCGGGTACGCGGGGCTGCAGGTGTTCCCGCTGGCGCTGCTGCCGGACGTGATCAGCGCGGAGGAGGGCCGCACCGGTCAGGTCCGCGCGGGGGTGTTCGCCGGCGTGTGGACGGCGGGGGAGACGCTCGGTCTCGCCCTGGGACCCGGGCTGTACGGGCTGATCCTGGCCATCGGCGGGTACGTGTCGTCCGCCGGTGCGGAGGTCACGCAGCCCGGCAGTGCCGTCACCGCGGTGGTGGTCGGCGCCGGCCTGGTGCCCGCCCTGTTCGCCCTCGCGGCCCTGCCTTTCTTGCGGCGCAAGGAGTTGTTCCCCTCGTGAGTCTGCCCACCGCTGGTCTGCCGACGGACCAGGTCCTCGACTCGCTGCGTGCCTTACGGGCCGGCGACCTGCCGACGCACGGCGGCCGCACGCTGGCCTACGTGTACGACAGCGGGCTCGCCGGCCTCGACTCGCTGGCCGCCGAGGCGCACGCCCTGGCCAGCTCCGCGAACGGCCTCGACCCGACGGCGTTCCCCAGCCTGCTGCGGATGGAGAACGACATCGTGGCCGCGGCGGCCGGCCTGCTCGGCGGCGGACCGTCCACTGTGGGCAGTGTGACCTCGGGCGGCACCGAGAGCTGCATGCTGGCGGTGCACGCGGCCCGCTGGTCCCGGCCGGACCTCGAGCGGCCGCGGATCGTGGTGCCGTCGACCGCGCACGCCGCGTTCCACAAGGCGGGGCACTACTTCGACGTCGAGGTGGCGACGGTGCCGGTGTCGCCGTCGTTCGCCGCCGACCCGGTCGCCATGGCCGAGGCCATCGACGACCGGACCGTGCTGGTGGTGGCGAGCGCGCCGTCGTACGCGCACGGGGTGATCGACCCGGTCGCCGAGGTCGCCGCGGCGGCGGCGGAACGTGGCGTCCGATGTCATGTGGACGCGTGCATCGGCGGTTGGGTGCTGCCCTACTTCCGCGCGCTCGGGGTTCCGCTGCCGGACTTCGACCTGTCCGTGCCGGGGGTGACGAGCCTGTCGGTGGACCTGCACAAGTACGCGTACTGTCCGAAGGGGACGTCGGTGCTGCTGCACGCCGACGCGTCCCTCCGGCGGCCGCAGTTCTTCGCGAGCGCCGCGTGGCCGGGTTACACGATGCTGAACTCGACCCTCCAGTCGACGCGGTCGGGCGGTCCGCTGGCGGCGGCGTGGGCGGTGCTGAACCACATCGGCGACGCCGGCTACCGGGAGCTGGCGTCTCGCGTCCTGGCGGCGGTCCGCACCGTGCGGTCCGGCCTCGAGGCCATGGAAGGCCTTGAGATACAAGGCGATCCACGGTCGACCCTGCTGTCGGTGGCGGCCACGTCCGCCGACTTCGACGTGTTCACCGTGGCCGACGAGATGACCGAGCTGGGCTGGTACCTGCAGCCCCAGTTCGGCTTCGAGTCGTCCCCGCCGAACCTCCACCTGACGGTCACCGCCGCCAACCACGGCGCGGAGCCGCTGTTGCTGGCGGACCTGGCATCGGCGGTGGCGGCGGCGAAGCGACGCGGCCCGGTGGCGGTCGCGCCGGAGATGACGTCGACGATCGCGGCCCTGAACCCGGCCGACCTGACCCCGGAGAACTTCGCCGCCCTGATTGCCATGGCCGGCCTGACGGAGGTGGCGGCCCCCAAGCGGATGGCGGAGATCAACACCATGCTGGCGGCCGCACCCCCGCCGCTGCGGGAACGGCTGCTGGTGGAGTTCCTGAGCGCGCTCTACACGCCGACCCGCTGAGCCCGCGGGAAGTCCTTCCGCTTGATCTTCGCCCGCCGCCCGTCGGGGTGGTGGAAGACGATGCCCTCGGCCAGGTGGCCCGGCGAGTAGCGGCTGTCCAGCGTGTCGAGGAACTCCCACAGCTCGGCGTAGTCGCGCGGCACCTCCGTGATCGTCGGCGCCGCGAGGTTGAACGGCACGCACACGTGGTCGTCCAGGCCCAGCGGGTTGCCCTGGATGCGCGGGCCGAGCGCCTCGCAGGGGTGCTCCCCGTCCGGCCAGTCCTTGACGTCGGTGTTGTCGGCCGCCGCGAGGATCCACTTGTCCTCGGGGCCTGTGTCGACGTACCAGCCGTCGATGATCCCCTGCGCCTTCTGGAGCTTGCTGGGGTTGCGCCGCTTCTCCACCCGCACCAGCCGGCCCGAGCGGACGGTCAGCCGCACGTTCGTCCCGTCGAGCTTCTCGGTGCCGACGCCCGCCCCCTCGAAGACCCACGCGCACTCCGCCCGCGGCCGGTTGACCACCCGGAAGTGCTCGTCCCGCTCGAACAGCGTCGGGATCTTCTCCATGACCGCCCTCCCCTTCGCGACGTGCCCGGTCAGTTCCTCGTGCGTGATGACCCCGTTCGCCAGGCCGCTGGCCAGCGCCCGCACCAGGTCGGCCACCGAGACCTCCGCCTCGACCGCCACATGCTTGAGCGCCTTCTTCTCCTCGGGTGACAGCCACGCGACCAGCCGCGACCACCCCTCGGGCGGTGTCCAGCGCGCCAGAGCCGCCGGGTCCTTCCGCGGCCGCCCCCGCCTCCGCGGTTCATCCACGAGAGGATCGTACAGCTGCTTTGCCACTTGGCACAACAGAAAATAAAATGGCTGGTAGGCATGGGTCTGGCGCTGGTCCGGCGGCTACTTGGCCCAGCCCTCCGCGGGGGTGGCGTGCAGGAAGTTCTCCACCGGTGGCTCGACCGGGCGCCCCTCGTACTGGGTGGACAGGACCACCGACGTGCGGATCTCGCCGTGTTTGCCGATGCGTTCGAACAGGCCCTCCAGATGGGCCAGCGACGCCGCCCTGACCTTGAGCATCGTGCAGTGGTCGCCGCTCAACTTGTGGACCTCGACGATCTCGGGGTAGTCGCCCGACGTGCTCGTCTTCAGCAGGCAGCTGCCCAGGGTGCACTGCATCTGCACGAACGCCAGGATCGGGAACCCCGCGTGCCGGGCGTCGACGTCCGCGCGGTAGCCCTTGATCACGCCGGTCTCCTCGAGGCGGCGGACGCGCTCGGCCACGGCGGGTGCGGACAGGTTCACCCGCCGCCCCAGCTCCTTGTACGACAGCCGCCCGTCGGACTGCAGTTCGTCGAGCAGGCGCCAGTCGACGCTGTCCAGGGGCTTTTCCGAACGAAAGGTCATCGGCCCCACTTTCCTTTCGAAGTGCCGGTCGACGCCACGATATGCCTGCCGTAGGCCGTTCAACCAGGGCCGGCGCACGCCTAACGTCAGAGCAATGAAATCCCTGTTCGCCGGCGTGGCGGCGATGAACACGGCAATGGCCGGCGCCAGCACGGCGGCCACCCTGATCGCGGACGAGGCCGCCGGCGCGGGCTGGAGCGGCGTGCCCAACGCCGCCGGTGTCCTCGGCACCGCGATCGGCACGCTGTCCGCCGGGCACCTGATCTCCCGGTACGGCAGCCGCAACGTCCTCAGAGGACTCTACGGCGCGGCGCTCGCCGGGGCGCTCACCGCGTTCGCCGCCGTCGTGAGCGCGACCCTGCCCACGCTCCTCGCCGGCATGTTCCTGCTGGGCCTCGGGAACGGCGCCGCACAGCTGTCCCGGTACCTCGCCGCGGAGCTGGTTCCCGCGCACCGCAAGGGGTTCGCCCTCTCGTTGATCGTCTGGGCCGGGACGGTCGGCGCCGTCGTCGGGCCGACGCTCCTCGCCCCCGGCGCGCACCTCGCCACGACGCTCACGCTCCCCGCGCTCGCCGGGCCGGTGCTCGTGGCCGTCGTGATGACGGCCGTCGCCCTGTTCACCTCGCGAACCCGTACCCGGACGGCACCCGCCCGCCGCACGCGGCTCGCCGAGCTGCGGGACCCGGTCGTGCTGGGGCCACTCGTCTCGATGGTGTGCGCGCAGCTCACCATGGTCGCGATCATGACCATGACCCCGCTGCACATGGCCACCCACGGCCTGGAGGTCCTCGGCGTCGTGCTCTCCGTGCACATGATCGGCATGTTCGCGCTGGCGCCGCTGTCCGGCCGGCTCGCCGACCGCTTCGGCGGCCGCGTCACGATCTACCTCGGCATGGGCTGCCTCGTCCTGTCCGCGGTCGCCGCGTTCGGGTCCGGCGGGCTCACCGGTCTGTCGTTCGCCCTGTTCCTGCTCGGGTACGGCTGGAACCTCGTGTTCGTCGGCGGTTCGGCGATCCTGAGCCGCGAGCTGCCCGAGGACCGGCGCCTCCAGCTGCAGGGCGCGGTGGACGCCGTGGTCTGGAGCTCCTCCGCGCTCGCGAGCCTGGGCGCGGGTGTCCTCTTCGGACTCGGCGGTTACCAGCTGGTCGCGGTTGTGGGCGGCGTGCTCGCGCTGCTGCCGGTCATGGTGCTGGGGCGGCGAGCGCCAGCCGTACCAACGCCGCTCCCGCGGCCTGCATCGGTAGCCCCTCAAGGGAGTGTGGAGTGAACGGCCGCGTGCTGACCGCACCCTCGTCGTTCACCGCGACCCGCGCCCCGAACAACTCCGCGAACACGGCCGCGTCGACGCACACCCGCACGAGCAGGTCCGTCGCGAACGTGAGCGGGTCGACGCCGAGCCCGAGCACGTCGGCCGTGATGCCACCGGCCGCGAGGGCCGCGGTCATGGCGGTCGCGAACGGCCAGGTGTCGTAGTCCGGCGCCTCGACCTCCGGTTCGCCGAGCAGCTCCTCGGCGTACTCGCGGAGCATGAACCGCCACAGGTCGAAGTCGTCCGGGCCGGACGACTGGAAGACGCCGACCGGCACGACCTGGTAGAGCCCGCCCGCGTGCCCGACCTTGGCCGGGTCGCGCCAGTGCAGGAGGAACTCCTCGCCCCCGACGACGGTGAGCGCGCTGATGGCCAGGTTGGCCGGCCGCCCACCCAGGTCGGTCGGGTCGCCGACGGCGTCCCGCAGCGGGGTGGGGGTGCCGTCGAGCCGGGCCGCCGCGTACTCGTGCGCGGCGGCCTCGCCGGTGTCGATCGAGTCGAAGTACCACCCGTCGCCGAACACCAGCCGCGGCGCGGGGCCGGCCAGGTCGGCGTCGAGCAGCCGCCAGGTGGGCCGGTTCTCGAACACGGTGGGTGCGTCGAGCGCGGCCATGGCGGCGGAGTAGCTCGGGTACCCGGGGTGCCCGGACGCCGATGGCAGGTCCCAGTCCGGGGCCGGCACGTGCGTGATGCTCAGGGAGGACAAGGGGATCGGCGCGGGCGGCACCCAGGACGGCCGGGAGAGCAGGGGCGTCCCGCCGAGCCCGGGCGGGAACCCGGCCGCCAGGTCGTACCGGTGTGCCCGCAGGTGACGCCGCACCTCCAGCCAGCTACTCATGGACGAGCCGCCAGTACTGCTTCTTCTTCTCGTCCCGCACGATGACGCCCAGCTTCACCAGCTCGGCCCGCAGCTCCTTGGCGTCGGAGTCGTCCAGCGACTTCAGCCGCTTCGCCCGCGCGGCCAGCAACGCGTTCGCCGCGGGCGGCAGGCCCGGCATGTCCGGCACCCACCGCCGGTACTCCCCGGCGTGCGGGTCGCCGTCCCGCCACGGGTAGTCGTACCGCGTGAACACCGCCTTCAACGCCGAGACCTCCAGCTCGGACGGCCGGCGCGCCAGCTCGCCGGTGTCGTGACCCAGCAGCACGAGCTGCTTGCGGTCGACGAACACCGCGGCGACGTCGGCCCGGTCGAACGACGCCGTGTACTCGTCCCCCTCCAGCAGGACCCGCTCGGTCGAGACGGTCACCCCCAGCCGCTCGGCGTGCCACATGACCGACAGCACCAACCCGCCCACGAGCCCGATGGCCAGCGCACCGAGCGTGGCCCACGGTTCGGGAATCGAGTCGACCAGCTCCAACGGCCCCTTGTACGGCACCCACCGCAGCGTGACCAGCCAGTTCGCCAGCAGCTTCAGCAGCAGGACGACCACGGCGCCGGCCGCCGGCAGCCCGGCCCACCGCACCAGCAGCACACTCGCGCTCTCGGTGATCTTGTCGTCGCGCACGGGACCCCATTGTGCCGTTTTGCTGCTCCGTGAAATAAGCGGCCCTATTCCACGCCGGTGAAATCTGATGCGTTGCCCCTGCTCAGGCGCTGGTCCGACGATCGGGACCGAGGCGAAGGGAGTGGACATGAAAGCCGTGCGGCTGCACGAGTACGACAAGCGCCCGGTCGTCGAGGACGTGCCCGAGCCGGAGGTGACCGGCCCGTTCGACGTGCTGGTGGAGATCGGCGGCGCCGGGCTGTGCCGGACCGACCTGCACATCGTCGAGGGGCAGTGGGCGGAGAAGTCCGGCGTCACCCTGCCGTACACGATCGGTCACGAGAACGCCGGCTGGGTCCGCGAGGTCGGCTCGGCCGTGTCCACCCTCGCGCCCGGCGACACAGTGATCCTGCACCCGCTCGTGACCTGCGGCCTGTGCCGGTCCTGCCGCGCCGGTGACGACGTGCACTGCGCCGACTCGCGCTTCCCCGGCATTGACTCCGACGGCGGCATGGCCGAGCTGCTGCTCACCACCGTCCGCTCGGTGATCCGGCTCGACCCGTCGCTCCAGCCCGCGGACGTCGCCGCGCTCGCCGACGCCGGGCTGACCGCCTACCACGCCGTCCGCAAGTCCGTGCCGCTGCTGTGCCCGGGCACGACCGCCGTGGTCATCGGCGCCGGCGGGCTGGGGCACATCGGGATCCAGTGCCTCGCCGCGATGGTGCCCACCGAGGTGATCGTGGTCGACCGGTCCGCCGACGCGCTCGACCTGGCCAGGGACCACGGCGCCGCGCACACGGTCCTGGCGGACGGCACGCAGGTCGAGGCCGTGCGCGACCTCACCGGCGGCGCGGGCGCACACGTCGTGTTCGACTTCGTCGGCGAGAAGGGGACCGAGGCCGAGGGCGTGTCGATGCTGCGCCGCGCCGGGTCGTACTTCGTGATCGGCTACGGCGGCCACGTCGACATCCCCACGATCGACATCATCTCCAGCGAGATCAACGTGATCGGCAACCTGGTCGGCTCCTACAACGACCTCGCCGACCTGATGACCCTCGCCGCGCAGGAGAAGGTGCGGCTGCACACCACCACCTACCCGCTGGGTGCCGTCAACGAGGCCATGGACGACCTCGACAACGGCCGCCTGCGGGGCCGCGGCATCCTCGTGCCGGAACGGAGTTGAGCACAGTGTACGAAAAGGACGGAGAACGGTACTTCGTCGTCGACGGGCACGTCCACTTCTGGGACGGCCGGCCGTCCAACCAGGCCAACCGCTACGGCGAGGGCTTCGTCAACTGCTTCTACGACTACCACCGCAACCTCTCGCCGGAGTCCGAGGTGTGGTCGCTGGAGGAGTTCTGGCAGCAGTCCGAGGAGCGGATCCTGCACGACCTGTTCGAGGTCGGGTACGTCGACAAGGCGATCTTCCAGCCGACGTACCTGACCGACTTCTTCGTCAACGGCTTCAACACCACCGAGCAGGACGGCGCGCTCGCCGAGAAGCACCCGGACCGGTTCATCGTCAACGGGTCCTGGGACCCGCGCGACGGCGAGGCCGGCCTCGACCGGCTGGAATCCTTGGCGGAGCGGTGGAACCTGCGGGGCGTGAAGCTGTACACGGCGGAGTGGAAGGGCGACTCGAAGGGCTGGAAGCTGACCGACCCGTGGTCCTACCGGTACCTGGAGAAGTGCCAGGAGCTGGGCATCCGCAACATCCACATCCACAAGGGACCGACGATCTACCCGCTGAACCGCGACGCCTTCGACGTGGCGGACGTGGACGAGGTGGCCTCGGCGTTCCCCGGCCTGCGGTTCGTCGTCGAGCACGTCGGCCTCCCGAGACTCGAGGACTTCTGCTGGATCGCCACGCAGGAGCCGAACGTGTACGGCGGGCTGGCCGTGGCGATGCCGTTCATCCACTCGCGACCCCGGTACTTCGCGCAGATCATCGGCGAGCTGCTGTACTGGATCGGCGAGGACCGGATCACGTTCGCGAGCGACTACGCGATCTGGACGCCGCGCTGGCTGGTCGAGAAGTTCGTGGACTTCCAGCTCCCGGCGGACATGACCGAGTACCCGGAGCTGTCCGTCGCGGGCAAGCAGAAGATCCTCGGGCTGAACATGGCCGCGCTGTACGACATTCCCGTGCCCGTGCTGGACGCGGTGCCGGCGTGAACCCGGCGTTGTGGGAGGCGCTGGGCACGGTCGTCGACCCGGAGCTGGACCAGCCGATCACCGAGCTCGGCTTCGTCAGCAAGGCGGTGGTCGTCACCGGCCACGCGTACGTCCGGCTCCGGCTGCCGACGTACTTCTGCGCGCCGAACTTCGCGTACCTGATGGTCGCCGACGCCTACGACGCCGTCCGGGCCGTGCCGTCGGTGACCACGGTGGACGTCCGGCTGGACGACCACTTCGCCGCCGACGAGATCAACGCCGGGGTGGCGGCGTCGGCGGGCTTCGCCGGCACGTTCGGCGAGTCCGGGGATCTGGACGAGCTGCGGTTGACGTTCCGGCGCAAGGCATACCTGGCGAGCGTGGACCGGCTGCTCGTGTTCTCGGGGGCGGCCGCGACGATCGCGGACGTGCCCCCGTCGCCGGCACTGGACGCGATGCTGCGCCGCCGGGCCGCGCTGGGTCTCGACTGCTCGCCCGGCGCGCCGCTGCTACTGGACGAACACGGCGGGGAGCTGACCCCGCTCCGGCTGCGGCACGCCCGCTCGGTGCGGTTGTCGATCGACGGCAACGCGGGCTTCTGCCGCGGTCTGCTGCGCACGAGGTACGAGGAGGTGCTGAATCGTTCCGTCTGACGCGAAGGCCGGATCCTGACGTACTGTCTTCGAGGTGAAGGGTGCCGCCCCGGGGAGGTGCGTCGGTTGACGGAACCGAGCGGGTTGATCGGATCGGCGCAGCGTGCGCTGCGGGTGCTGGACATCGTCGCCGCGGCCGGCGACGGCATCACCGCCAAGGCGGTGGCCAGACGCGCCGGCTACAACCTGTCGACCACGTATCACCTGCTGAACACGCTCGTGCACGAGGGCTACCTGATCCGGCTGGGACACGGCCGCGGCTTCGGGCTGGGGTACAAGGTCGGCAGCCTGTACCAGCGCCTGTGCGCCGAGCTGGACGTGGGCCAGGAACTGCAGGACGAACTGCACCACCTGCACCAACGCGCCGAGGCGGCCGCCTACTACACGGTCTTCCGCGAGACGGACATCGTGGTCGCCGCGGTCGCCGACTCCCCGGCCTTCCCCCGCGCGACCCCGCTCGACTTCGGCTTCCACGAGGCCGCCCACGCGACGGCGTTCGGCAAGGTCCTGCTGGCGTCCCTGCCCCGCCGCGAACGCCGCGAGTACCTGGCGGGGGCCGGCATGCCCCGCCTGACGTCCCGCACGACCGTCCGCGCCACGGACCTCGACACCGAGTTGGAGCACGTGTCGCGTGCCGGCATGGCCCTGGAGATCGAGGAGTTCCAACCGGAGCTGGCGTGCCTGTCCGCCCCGGTCGTGGACACCCAGGGCCGCGTGATGGGCGCGGTGGCCTTCTCGGTCCCCTCGGCGGAGTTCGCCACCCGCCGCTGGCACCTGGAACGAGCCGCCCGCACGGGCGCGGCCCGCTTCGCCCACCTGCTGGCCGCAACGCCGACCCTGGTCCAGGGCCTGTAGCCCACGTACCGGCGTTTCACTGTCACCGACTGGGGGCCAGCACTGCCGCGAGGCCTTCGCGCAGGTCCTCGACGAAATACTCGGGAACCTCCAGCGACGGGAAATGTCCCCCGGTTTCCGGCGACCTCCAGCGGACGATCTGTCGGTACCGCTGCTGTGCCCAGGGACGCGGGCACTTCTCGATGTCGCGGGGATACACACTGATCGCCGACGGGACGTCGACCCGAAGCTCGGGGTCGAGCGAGTTGTGGCTTTCGTAGTAGATGCGGGCCGACGACGCCCCGGTCCGCGTCAGCCAGTACAGGGTGACGTCGTCGAGAACCCTGTCCCTGGAAATCGCCTCGAACGGGCTGTCCGAGGTGTCCGTCCACTCGGCGAACTTGTCGAGGATCCAGGCGAGCAACCCGACGGGTGAGTCCACAAGCGAGTAGCCGATGGTCTGGGGCCGCGTCGCCTGCTGCTTCGCGTACGCAGCGCGGTGGCGCCAGAAGTCGCGGGTCTCCTCGGTCCACTCGCGCTCGGTCGACGTCAGCCCGTCCGTCGTCAACCCGGGTGGTGCCTGCGCGGTCAGGGTGTGGATGCCGAGAACGTGCGCCGGGAACCTGCCGCCCAGGACCGTGGTGATCACACCTCCCCAGTCGCCGCCGTGGGCCACGAACCTGTGGTAGCCGAGCCTTCCCATCAGCTCGACCCAGGCGGCCGCGATCTTCTCGACTCCCCACCCGGTGGTGGCCGGCTTGTCGCTGTAGCCGAAGCCCGGCAACGACGGGACCACGACGTGGAACGCCGGCGCGTCCGCGTCGTTCGGATCCGCCAGCTCGTCCACCACATCGACGAACTCGGCGATGCTGCCCGGCCAGCCGTGCGTCAGGATCAGCGGCGTGGCATCCGCGCGCGCGGATCGGCGGTGGAGAAAGTGGACTCCCAGACCGTCAATGGTCGTGCGGAACTGGCCGATCCGGTTGAGGCGTGCTTCGAACGGCCGCCAGTCGTACCCGGTGCGCCAGTAGTTCACGACCTCGACGAGGTCGGCGAGAGGAACGCCCTGTTCCCACCGGCGCGGGTCGGGCCCGGCGCGATACACCGTCTCGGCTTCCGGCAGTCGCGCCGCGGCCAGCCGGGCGCGTAGCTCGTCGAGGTCGGCGTCAGTCGCGTGGGCTTCAAACGCCTGCACGTCGCTGGTTGGCCGAAGCATGAGACCTCCTGCTCGTCGTGGAACCGGCTAAGACGGTTCTAGCATGCCGCGACGCCGGCAGGCAACCTGCTAAGGTGGTTCCATGCGTGCCGGGTTCCCTGACTTCCGTCTGGGTAGCGTGCTGGCGACCAGCTTCACGGGGACCCTGACGGAGCGTCGCGGCAACGCGGTGGAACGCATCCCCACGCCGCAGCGACTCGTCGACTGGCTGGTCGTGAACGGCCTCGCCGTGGACTCCTGCACCACTGCCCAGCTCGAACTCGCCCGGGAGCTGAGGGAAGCAATTCACGCCGCCGCGACGGCGGCCGCGATCCACGACGAACTCCCCGCGTCCGCTGTGCAGTTCATCAATGACCGCAGCATTCAGGGCCGGGCCGCGGCTGTCCTGACGCCCGAGGGCACTCGCCGCTGGCGACTCAGCTCGGCCTCCTGCGTAGAGGACGCCCTGGGCGTGATCGCCGCCGACGCGATCAGCATCATCGCCGGCGAACGAGACGGAAAACTGGCCTTGTGCGCGTCGCCGACCTGCCAGGCCGCCTTCTTCGACACCAGCCAGAGCCGCACCCGCCGATGGTGTGACATGAACACGTGCGGGAACCGTCAGAAGAAGGCGCGCTTCATGGCCAACCAGCGCAAGAACGCCAGCTCAGCACAGTAACCTCGGTCAGGCGGGGGCGCGGTGGCGGTAGGTCGCCACGTGCTCGGCGCACAGGTACAGCGTCAGGCCCTCGGGAGTCACCATTCGGGACAGTCCACCCCAGCCGCGGTCCGGGTCCAGTTTGGTCAGCATGGCCTCGAGGGCGCGGTAGTCGGCGTCGTTGACGGCGCGGGCGCTCGGGGTCGGCTCGCCGTCCTCGTCGGGCTTGGTCGGGTCCGGTTTGTGCGGGATCTCGTCGGGCAGCTGGCTGACCAGCTCCTTCATGAGGTCGAGGTCCGCCTTGAGCTGGTCGTCGACCTTCTCGACTGCGACGCCGAGGACCGGGCCGACGAGCGGCGCCACGTGTTTGAGGCCCTTGAGCAGGTGCTGCACGAGCGGTCCCAGCTTCCGCAGCCACTCGGCCGGCTGGTTGACCGGGTAGCAGCCGGCGGGTTCGGGGAGCCGGTGCCAGGCCCCGGGTTCCTCGCAGTAGAGCCGCAGCTCGTGGGTGCTGCCGGCGAGCTTCTTGCGGCCCGGCACGATCGTGAAGACGCTGGGGCACCGCGCCTCCTGCTGCACCTGCAGCTGCCGCAGCATCTTGAGGAACATCCGCTGCACGTAGGCGCCCTGCTCCTCGAGCTGGTCGGAGATCTGGTCCAGCGTGGTGGACATCTGCTCGATGCTCATCCGCATGGTGTCGTGTTCGGACGGCGCCAGGCCGTACAGCAGCTCCGGCACGGACACGAGCGTGCCGGACTCATGGCACTCGATCTCGTTCTTCTGCGGGGTCTCCATCTGCCGCCTGCGGAGGTTCTCGCGGGTGAACAGCTGGGGACAGCCGGGTTCGCACGAGCACGGCACCTCACACCTGATCCGCAGGCCGGGAAACCGTTGCAGCGTCACGTTGAGCCCGTCGTCCAGGATGGAGAAGAACTCGGCGGGCACCGGTCCGCGCACGGTCAGCTCGACCACGTTGCGGTAGGTGTCCGCACGGACGAGGGCGAGGTGCTGCCCGTCGGAGTGGCCGAGCAGCGCGCCGGTCCGCCAGTGCTTCCTCCTGCTGAACCGGTGCGACCGCGCGATGAACCACGTGGGAATGCCCGGCGGCATGGTGTTGAGCCGGTAGCGGACCTTGATCTCCCGGGTGTTCGGCCGCTGCGACATCTCGTCCCATTCGGACCGGTACTCGGGCGGGTCCCACTGCAGCCGCTCGACGACGAGGCTGACGTCGTCGCCCTCGCCGCCCTGGATCCGGTACGACAGGTCGTACTTGTCCATCATGCCGAGGAAGTGCTCGCGCAGCCCGGTGTGCAGGTCGGCCCACAGCTCGTTGAGATGCCGGCGGGTCAGCACGCCGTGCGAGCCGGCGACCTCCTTGCTGTCCAGCACCTTGCTGATGTAGTCGTTCACCCAGCCGGGCCGCAGCACGACCGTCTCCGACAGCTCCGGATCCTCGCTGTAGTACAGGATGTCCCCCAGCTGGTGCAGCGCGACCGCGACGTACTGCTGCAGAGTCCGGTCACGGACACCGGCGTCGGCCATCATCCGCCACAGCTGGCCGGGCGTGACGTGGTTCTCCCGCGCCGTCCGGACCGCCTTCGTCGCGGCGAGCCAGGACGTCGGCCACTCCGTCCCCATGAGCGGCAGTCCCGCGGCCTGCTCGGCCAGCAGTGTCCGCAGCGCGTCGATCCCCTCCCGGCTCGCGTTGTCCACCGACAGGTTGCCGACGATCTTCGGGTACTCCCGCCGCAGCTCGTGGAGCGGCAGGTCGACCGGCCGGTCGCCGGTGTGCGTGGCGACGAGCAGGATCGGCGACTCCGGCGCGCGGGCGGTGATGATGTCCAGCCAGTACCGCAGCTTGCCCTGCTCCCACCCGGCCCGGGAGCTCCACAGCAGGAGGAACAGCGACCGGTTGGTGAGGAAGAACTGGTGTGTGGCGTGGTAGATCTGCTGACCGCCGAAGTCCCACGCGGACAGCCGCATCTCCACCGGCTCGGTCGGGTGCGCGACCGCGAGCTCCTCGATTCTCAGCCCGTGCGTGGTCTTCTCGTCGGGGTCGTGCGGTTGCCCGGCGAGCGCACGCACGAGGGAGGTCTTGCCGACCCCGCCCTCGCCGACGATCAGGAGCTTCGACACCCACTGCCTCGAGCTGCCCTGCCTGCGGTCCCGGATGAACGCCAGCAGGGACTTCGACCCCTCGGCGGCGATCTCCGGCGGCGGGCTCACGAGCGGGTTCTCGCTCACGGCGAGGTCGGCCCCCGCCGGCAGCTCGGTCAACCAGTCGGGCAGGTGCGTGATCTGGTTGTTGTTGGCCTCCAACCAGTTCAGCCTCGTGAGCTCGCGGATGCCGTCGGGCAGCTCGGTGAGCAGGTTGTTGTTCAGGTGGAGGTTGGTCAGGCTGGTGAGTCGGGCGATGCTGTCCGGCAGCGTGGTGAGCCGGTTGTTCCCCACGTGCAACTCGGTCAGCTGGTCGAGCGAGCCGAGGTTCTCCGGCAGCGTGGTGAGCTGGTTGTCCTGGAGCCGCAGGACCGTGAGGTGCACCAGCTCGGCAAGGGTGTCGGGCAGCGCGGTGAGCTGGTTGTCGTTGAGCCAGAGAATCGTCAGGTGGGTCAGGCCGGACAGCCAGTGCGGCAGGCCGGTCAGCGAGTTCTGTGCGAGGTAGAGGCTTCTCAGCCTGGTCAGGTTCCCGAGCCAGGCCGGTACCTCGTCGAGCCGGCACTTCTCGAGGCTCAGGGAGTTGAGCCTGGTCAGGTTCCCGATGGACGCCGGTAAGGTGGACAGCTGGTTGTCGTCCAGCCACAGCGTTTCCAGGTTCGCCAGCTCGGCTGTCCACGCGGGCAGCTCGGTGAGCGAGTTGTCGGTGACGTAGAGGTGGGTGAGGTGGGTCAACCTGGTCAGCCACCGGGGCAGCTCGGTGAGTTGACAGCCGCTGATGCTCAGCCTGGTCAGCCCGGAGAGCTCGCCGAGCAGGTCGGGCAGCTCGGTCAACGGGTTGTCGTCGAGGTCCAGGTCGGTGAGACCGCGTAGTTCGCCCAGGCTCGACGGTAGCGCCGAGAGCTGGCAGCGGCCGAGGTTGAGCTCGCTGAGACCGGTGAGGGCGGACAACCGCACGGGCAGCCTGGTGATGGGGTTGTTGTTGAGCCTCAGCGTCGTGAGCCGGGTGAGCTCCGCGAGGGATGCCGGCACCTCGGTGAGCTGGCAGTAGCTGAGGTCGAGTTCTTCCAGCCCGGTCAGCGCGGCCACGGTGTCGGGCAGGGTGGCGAACTGGTTGTTCCTCAGGTCCAGTGTGGTGAGACGCGTGAGGTTGGCCAGGCTGGCCGGTAGCAGCCTGAGCTGGTTGCCATCGATGGTCAACCTGACGAGGCTCGTCAGGCCGCCGATCCAGGCGGGTAGTTCGGTGAGCCCGTTGCCGTCCAGCGACAGCGTCGTGAGCTGGGTCAGCCTCGCCACGCAGTCCGGCACCGAGGCCAGACGGCCCGTGCTGAGCTGGAGTTCGCTGAGGCCGGTGAGCTCGCCGAGTTCCGCGGGCAGCGCGCCGAGCCCGGTGCCGGTCAGGTCGAGCGCGGTGAGGCCGGTCAGCGTGCCGATCCAGCCCGGTAGTTCCCGCAGTTCGTTCCCGGACAGGTTCAACCTGGCCAACCGGGTCATGCCGGCCAGTTGCGGCGGTACCTCGGCGAACTCGTTGTCACCCAGGTCGAGCTGGGTGAGCCGGGGGAGTCCGCGGATCCAGTCGGGTAGTCCGGTGAGGCGGGTTCCGCTGAGCCTCAGGCTGGTGAGACCGGTGAGGCCGGCCATCCGGTCCGGCAGCGCGGCGAGGGCGGGGCTCTGGAGGGTGAGGGTGGTGAGGCCGGTGAGGTCGCCCAGTTCGCCCGGCACGGCGGTCAGCCCGCTGTTGTTCAGGTGGAGAACGCGGAGGCGGCTGAGGTTGGCGATCCAGCCGGGTAGCTCGGTGAACGGGTTGCCGCCGAGCCACAGTTCGGTCAGGTTGGTCAGGCGCGCCAGCGACTCGGGTAGCTCCGCGAGCCCGCACCACCCGATGTTCAGTGCCGTGAGGCCGGTCAGGTCGCCGAGCCAGTCCGGGAGCCGCCTGAGTCTGTTGTGGCGCAGGTCGAGCCGGGTGGTTCCCGGGGCGGTCGCGAGCCAGCCGGGTAGCTCGGTGAACCAGTTGGCGCTGAGCCGCAGGTCGGTGGCGGCGAGGGGTGGCAGGTCGGAGAGCTCGTTGTCCGTCACGTCGAGCGTCGTGAGCTTGGGCAGCTCACCCAGCCACCCGGGTAGCTCGGTGAGCCGGTTGTCGTTGAGGAACAGGGTGGTCAGCTCGGTCAGGTTCGCGAGCCAGTCCGGCACCGCGTCGAGGCGGCATTCGCCGATGTCCAGCACGGTGAGGTTCGTCAGGCCGCCGAGCCAGTCCGGGAGCTCGGTGAACCTGTTGCCGCTCAACCACAGTCGCTCGAGTCGCGTCAGGCGCGCGAGCCAGCCCGGCAGCTCGGTGAGCCGGTTGCCGTTCAGCCACAGCGTTTCCAGGCCGGTCAGCCGGGCGAGCCACGCCGGCACCACGTCCAGGCGGCAGCGGCGAAGGGTGAGTGTGGTGAGGTTCGTGAGCTCGCCCAGACTGCCGGGCAGCTCGGCGAACGTGTTGTCGAACAGGTGGAGGTCGGTGAGGCGGGTCAGCTCACCGAGCCGGTCCGGCAGTCCGGTGAGGTGGTTGTGGTTCACGTCGAGCCGGGTGAGCGCGGTGAGGTCGCCGAGCCAGTCGGGTATCTCGGTGAGCCGGTTCTCGTTCAACCGGAGATCGGTGAGGCCGGTCAGCCGGCGCAGTGGTGCCGGCACCCGGGTGAGCCGGTTCCTGCCCAGGTTGAGGGCGTCCAGCCCGGTGAGGTCACCGAACCACTCGGGTAACTCGGTGAGCCGGTTGTCGCGCAGCATCAGTTCGGTCAGGTTGGTGAGGCCGCGGAGCCAGTCCGGGAGCGTGCCCAGGCCGAGCCTGCCGAGGTGCAGGACGGTGAGCTGGTTCAGGTCGCCGAGCCATGCCGGTAACCCGGTGAGCGGGTTGTCGTCCAGCTCCAGCCAGGCGAGGGCGGGGAGATCACCGAGCCGGCGCGGCAGCTCGGTCAGCTCGTTGCCGCCGAGCCCGAGCTTCGTCAGGCCACTGAGGTCGCCGAGCCAGGCGGGTAGCTCGGCGAGCCGGTTGCCGTCGAGCCGGAGTCCGGTCAGGCCGAGGTCGGCGATGTCCGGTGGCAGCTCGGTCAGTTCGAGGTCGCTCAGGTCGAGGACCGTCTCGCCGGATTCGATCACTTCCTGGACGCGGCGGTGTGCCTCGTCGAGCGACATGGTGCCCCCAGGTGCGGATGTTTCAATCGCCCAGGTTAGTGATCGTCCGCGGGCGCGGGGTGCGGAAGTGGCTGACAAAAAGGTGACGGAAGGTGAGTGTGCGTCTGATCACCTCTTACTCCGTTCGGGGTGCTGCTTCATTCACTCAATCGTGGGGTGGGTATCGGAATCGCAGGTGAATGCGCACCTGGCGTATGCATGTGCATCCGCAGCTTCGTCATCGACCAGCTGACTGGGTGTAACCGTCCGCTCAACGATTTATACGGACCGTTCATCGTTTTACCGGCGGGTCACGGGCGTGTAACAAGATCAATAAGGGAAGATGGTCGTGCGCCTGGGGAGCACAGTCCGATTAGCCCGAACGTGGCTCCCTGCTGGAACAGGGAGCCACGGGATCGTTCCGTGCTCCAGGCGCTTGGTGCCCGTACTAGCGCGTAACGAAGCGAGGAAGCACGAAACGGTGACCAGGATAAGGCCCGAGAGCACCATGACACCAGAAGAGAACAGACACACAAACACACAACACCAACCGCAAACGCGTAGGTCTGTGCGGCTTCCGGTGCCGCAGGAGTCCGAGCAGCCCACCACGTCGCCCACCCGTCACGCTGCCACGCCGGCTCGGGCCTCGGCGCGGGATCGGTTGTTACGTGTCGCGGAACTGGTCGTCGGGGACTGGGCGCCCACGCTGCGCGAGGCGGCGCTGCGGGTCGTCCTCTTCACGCTCGTGTTGATCACCATCGGCGTCGCGTTCGGTGTCGGGATCGCGTTGCTCGGTGCACTCGTTGGTTTTCTGACCTTCCTCGTCGGCCGGGCCGGCGGCCGCGGATAGATAGAACAGACAGGACTGCCGCCGCCCGTCACAGGCGGGCGGCGGCCCAGTCGGACAGCCGGTGCCAGCCGATCGACGGGTACTCGCGGCGCAGCGCCTCGATGTCCACCCGCATCCCCACGGTGCCGAAGTAGCGGAACATCGCCGCCAGGTCCGGGGAGTACCGCTCCGCCACCTCGATCGGCGCCTCCTCGTAGCGCAGCGGACGGCCCAGGGCCGCACCCAGCGCCGCCGCGATCTCCGGGCCCGTCAGCTCGTCGGACGCGATGTCGATCCGCTGCCCCGCGAAGAGTTCCGGGTGGGTCAGGACGTGTGCGGCGAACGCGCCGATGTCGGCCGCCGCGATCAGGGCCAGCGGCTTGTCCGCCGGCAGGGGCACGCTCAGCACCCCGCGCTCGTACGACGACCGGTGCCACGGCTCCGCGTACTGGTCCATGAACGCCGCCGGGCCCAGCACCGTCCACGGCACGTGCTGCGCGGACAGGTGCTGCTCGATGCGGAACTTGCTGTCGAAGTGCGGGATCCCGGTGGCGCGGTCCGCGTTCGTGGCGGACGTGAAGACGATGTGCCGCAGGCCGGCCGCCGCGTCGACCAGGGTGATGCCGTCCTCGACCTCCGCCTCGGTGCTCGAGCCGAACGGCGTGGTGACGGCGAACAACGTGTCCACACCCTTCAGCGCGGCGTCCACGGAGGACCGTTCGCGGTAGTCGGCGTACACCACGTCCGCGCCCAGCGCGGCCAGCGGCGCGGCGGCGGCGGGATCGCGGGTCAGCGCCCGAACCCGCTGGCCAGCGGCGAGCAGGGCGCGGGTGGTCGCGCCACCCTGTGCGCCCGTGGCACCGGTTACTGCGTGATAAAGTATCTGTGTCACGCAGACAACGTACGGCGCGATGTCTGCGTCACGCAACTAATTACCCGGAGGGTCGCATGCGACGGTCGGAGCGGCTCGCGGAGCTGAACCGGGTCTCCCGCCAGTACCTGGCCGCCTACGTGCTGTTCAACCAGGCCGTGGCCGACCGGCTCGGCATGCATCCCACGGACGTGCAGTGCCTCAACCTGCTCACGCTCGAGGCCGAACCCCGCACGACGGGTCAGATCGCCGAGCTCACCGGGCTCACGAGTGGCTCGGCGACCCGCCTGGTCGACCGGTTCGAGCGCGGCGGCTACGTGCGCCGCGAACGCGACACGCACGACCGCCGCAAGGTGCTCGTGCACCTGGTCGACGACAAGGTCGCCGAGTTCGGCCGCCTGTGGGCCGAACTCAGCGAGGGTTGGGACGCCGTCTTCGACGGCTATACCGAGAAGGAGCTGGCCCTCCTCGTCCGCCACATGCGCCGCACCATCGAGCTCAGTGCGGCGCAACGGGAACGGCTCTGAGCGTTTCTGAGCGGAGCAAGCACTGGTTCAGTTCGGGTTCTGAGCGTGGGTGAGCGTCTGCCACGCCACGAACAACCCGTTCGTCCCCTGTGGACGATGCCCTTCCGTGTAGGTCCTGGTGTTCGGCATCGTGATGCCCAGCCGTGTGTTGAGGTGGTTGTAGCCGACCTCGGTCACCGGGCCGAGGCCGCGCTTGACCGATCCACCGCACAGCCACGACGGCGGCGCCTCCAGCTCGTACCGCGACTGGAAACCGAGCGCCGTGCGTAGCCGGTCCTGGATCTCCGGGTACAGGCTCTGCCCCTGGATGCGCGTGGTCTCGGCGAAGTCCGCGATCGACGCGATGCCGTAGCCGGTGTGCGTGAAGTCCCGGCACGTCTCCTGTGTGAGGCCCTCGCTGAACGTGCTCTGGTTCTGCCAGTACCGGACGATCTCGTCGCGGGTGTCGATGCCGCTACCCGGCGGCGTCTTGGGCAGGGCGCCGTCGGCGGCGAGGTACACGTAGGCCGGCACGCGGGTGCGGTACTTGGCCACCGCGCGGTCGTAGGTCGCCCTGTCCTCCAGGAACACCGAGATCCCCAGCGTCGCCTCCATCATGACCAGCTCCCAGTTGCCGTTGTTGGTGGCGTGGCCGTTGACGATCTCGGGCAGGTAGACGGTGCGGAGCATGGTGGCGAACCGGCCGGCGTTCGGCCAGCTGCCGTACGCGTACCTGATCAGCTCGGCGGACTGCGCCCACGACACCCCGGACCAGCCGGTCTGCAGTGGTGCGTTGCTGTTGGTGTGGTCGGTGATCGTGGCCGACCAGGCGTCCATGATCTGTATCGACTTGGTGGCGTAGCGGGAGTCCCGGGTGATGTACCACATCAGGGCGAGCGTGTAGGCCGCGATCGCGTCCTGCCGCTCGTCCGTGCAGCCGAGGTTGGGGTCCGAGTACGGGCCGCACTCGACGACCGACCGTGGCTTGGGCGTTCTGGACAGTGACGCGTAGGAGCTGGCGGCCATCTGGTCGTAGGCGGCACGCCACGGCTGGGCGTTCGCGTTGACCTTGCCACGGACGAAGTCGAGCATCGGCCGGCTGACGAGCACGCCGGGGTGGGTGAAGGACGGGGGAGCGGCGGTCGCGGGGACGGCCTGGGTGCTGAACACCAGCAGCAAGGCGAGGGCACCGATGACCAGCCGCGTGCAGGGTGCGGGCATTCATTCATCGTCTTTTGGTCTAGACCACAGTGTCAAGAGATTCACCCGAGAAGACGATGGTTGACCGAGCGCCACGCTGGGTACTCGCGCCGTGAACGGGTGGACAAGGAGGTGCGGGACGCATGCTGATCCTCGGTTTGCTGCTGCTGGTGGTGAGTGGCGCCGCAGGCGTGCTGCTGATCGCCTACAACCAGGGCGGCGCGGAACAGACCGTCACGATGTTCGGTCGGGACTGGACCAGCGCGACCATGGTGGAGGCGTTCGTCGCCGGTCTCGTGGTGGCCGCGGTGTTCCTGCTCGGCCTGTGGATGATCATGTCCGCGAGCCGCAGGGCGCGGGAGAACCGGGCCCGCTACCGCGAGGTGCGCAGGGAGGCCCGCGAGGCCGCCCGCGAACGGGACAGGCTCGCCAAGCAACTACGTACGGAAGAGGACCGGCGCGAGCCGGCCACGGAAACGATGGTGACGCCGCCGAACAACGGTACGCCAACTGCCCCGGCGGCCGGTAAGAACCAGACCGGTGCCCCGCCGACCCCTCGGCACGCGGCGCCGGCCGGTCAGCAGCCGGTGATCACCAACATCAAGCCCGGCGACTCCCCCACCAAGTAGCCGGGCCGCGAAAGCGGCCGGCCACGGCCCAACTCGACTCGTCACCGGTTTTCTTTCCCCCCGGTGGACCGGTGGCGGCATGGGTCGTGGCTGGCCGCCTTTACCTGTCCTGGATCACAGTCGCGAGCTCACCGGGATATCGGCAGACTCGGGTACATGGACGCGATTGGACTGCGCTTCGACGACGTCGCGGAACTGTACGACCGGGTGCGCCCGCGATATCCGGCCGAACTGTTCGACGACCTGGCCACGCTGACGGGCATCCGCCCCGGCGCCACCGTGCTGGAGGTCGGCTGCGGCCCCGGCCAGGCGACCCGCGGCCTGCTCGACCGCGGCTGGCGCGTGCACGCCGTCGAACCCGGCCCCGCCATGGCCGCCCGGGCGCGGGAGAACTTCGCCGGCCGGCCGTTCGCCGTCGACGTCACCCGCTTCGACGACTGGGACTCCGCCGGCGCCTCCTTCCCCGTCCTGTTCTCCGCCACCGCCTACCACTGGGTCGCCCCGCAGGTGCGCTGGACGAAGGCCGCCGCGGTGCTCGCGGCGGACGGCGCGATCGCGCTGGCCACCAACCGCACGGTCGCGGGTGGGCAGTTCGACGAGGTCTACCGCGCGTCCGAGGACCTGCACCGCCGCTACGGACCCGAGATCGACTTCGGCCTGCCGCAGACCGCCCGGTCGATCACCGACGAGATCGACGCGGCGCGGCACGACATCGGCGCGGTCTGGGCCGGTGCGGACCCGAAGTCCGGCCCGAGCCTCGCCGGTCCGCTGTTCACCCCGCCCGAGATCCGCTACTACGAGTGGGAGGTGTCCTACGACACCGCCGGCGCGGCCGCGCTGCTGTCGACGTACTCGCCCTACCTGCGGGTACCACCGGAGCGCCGGACCCCGCTGCTCGACGGCATCGCCGACATCGTCGAGACGGACTTCGGCGGCACGGTCACGCGCCGCTACCTCGGTGTGCTGGCGGTGGCCAAGCGCGGTGGACCGGAGGAGGATCGTCCGCTGTGACGATGATCGAGATCACGCCCGAGCCGGGCGGCTCCCAGGAACTGCACGGGTACCTCGCGACACCGGACGGGCCCGGTCCGTGGCCGGGCGTGGTGCTCATCCACGAGGCGTTCGGCGTGGACGACAACATGCTTGCGCACGCCGACCGGCTCGCCCGGATGGGCTACCTCACGCTCACACCCGACCTGTACAGCCAGGGCGGCGCGCGGAAGTGCCTGGTGTCGACGATGCGGGCCATGCTGACCGGCAAGGGGCGGGCGTTCGCCGACCTGGAGGCCGCCCGCAAGTGGCTGGTCGCGTCCGAGCGGTGCACCGGCAAGGTCGGCGCCATCGGCTTCTGCATGGGTGGCGGGTTCGCCTTGCTGACCGTGCACGCCCACGACGCGGTGTCCGTGAACTACGGCTTCCTGCCGAAGAACGTGGACGAGGTCATGGCCGGCGCGTGTCCGGTCGTCGCGAGCTACGGCGCGCTCGACACCCCGCTGCGCAGTGCCCCCGCCAAGCTGGAGGCGGCGCTCACGAAGGCGGGCGTCGCACATGACGTGAAGCAGTACCAGAAGGCCGGGCACTCGTTCCTCAACGAGGAGGAGGGCGGGCCGGGCTGGTTGCGGCCGTTGCTGCGCGCGACGCATTCCGGTCCCGAACCGGCGGCGGCCGCGGACGGCTGGCGCCGGATCGAGACCTTCTTCGCCGAGCATCTCGGCGCGGGAAAGAATTCCTGAGCCGATTACCGCATTCGGCGGTAGAACTCCGTCAGAACCGGTACCAGCGCCGCGGCGGGCACCGGCACGGTGGCGCCGGCCAGCTTGGGCGACAGCCCCTGCCGGCCCTCGCCCATGAAGCGCCGGCGGCGGCCGTGACCAGGCACGACCCGAACCCGGACGAGATGCCGTGCACGAACGCGTGCCCACCTGACCGCGTTGATCACCGCGGTCAGGTCCTCGACCTCGCCGGATCTCGTAGGGCCGCTGTCACCGCGGCCGCGCCGGTCGTAGGAGACGCTCGTACGCGATCTCGGTGCCGTCGGCGGGGGTGACCTTGTCCACGAGTACTGCCCTTTCGCTTGGCCGTACCCCTATGCCGACGCAGTCCCGCCTGGATCGACATCGGTGGACAAGTGAATTCCCACCGCCTCCGGCACCGAGGCCGCGCGTTTACTTCTTGGCGCGGCTGCGGCGCTTCGGGGCGGGCTTGGCCGCCTTCTGCTCCTCCGCCGCCTTCGCCTCCTTGTAGGCCTCCACGACGTGCGAGGGGATTCGGCCCCGTCCCGAGAGGCCGTATCCGTTCTCGTTCGCCCACGCGCGGATCAGTCCCGCTTCCTGGGACGAGCCGGAGCCGTTTTGCGCCGACTTGCTGCCGCGCTTGAGCCGCCCGCCGACGCGCCGCGCCGACTCCACATACTGGGCGAGACTTCCCCGCAGCCGTTCCGCGTTCGCCTCCGACAAGTCGATCTCGTAGGTCACCCCGTCTAGGCTGAACGAGACGGTCGAAACATCCGAAGATGCCGTGCCGTCCAGATCATCCACGAGTTGAACCAATACTTGCTGTGCCATCTACCTGCTCCTGACCGTGCACGATTCGTGCATACCCGCTGGTTTGTTGTTCGCAGCTGTGCAAATAATCGGCTGAATCCGCCATAAGCGCAAGTGAGAACGGCAATTTTTAGCTGTGTCCAGTGTGGAACCCAGGTAAGCGCGTCGGTGCCGGCGGCTTAAAATGAGAGGTAGGTCTCGGCGCACAGGTCCAGACCACTCACAGTAGCCCCGATTTGATTACACAGCGTAGCAGTACTGGAGTTCGCTCTCGTGTGAGGTCCCATTAGTCCGCTGTACGGGCGGTTGTTCAGGCAGTTCTGCCTTACTGTGAGGCATGGAGCTGACGGCGAACCCACCTCGCGAGGTGCGTCCCATCCACGGCGCCCCCCGCGGGCTGTGGCCACAGATCGGCACGTACGCCTTCATCGTTGGACCGTTCGTCGCATTGCTCGCGGCGATCCCGGTCACCTGGGGGTGGGGTCTCACCTGGCTGGACCTGGTGCTCGCGGCGTTCTTCTACACGTGCACCTGCCTGGGCGTGACGGTGGGGTTTCACCGCTACTTCACACACCGCGCGTTCAAGGCGGCCCGGCCGCTGCGCGTCGGCCTCGCGATCGCCGGGAGCATGGCGTTGCAGGGGCCCATCACGCACTGGGTGGCCGACCACCGCCGCCACCACGCCTTTTCCGACCGCGACGGTGACCCGCACTCGCCTTGGGCGTTCGGCACGTCACCGCTCGCGATCGTGCGCGGCTTCTGGCACGCGCACATGGGGTGGATCTTCGACCGCAACCTCACCAACGCCGAGCGTTTCGCCCCGGACCTGCTCGCGGACCGGGACATCACGCGGGTGCACCGCCAGTTCGGCCTGTGGACGGCGGTGACGCTGGTGGCACCGGCCGTGCTCGGCGGGCTGCTGTCGTGGTCGCTGTGGGGTGCGGTCACGGCGTTCTTCTGGGCCGGACTGGTGCGGGTGTCGTTCCTGCACCACGTGACCTGGTCGGTGAACTCGATCTGCCACATGATCGGCTCGCGGCCGTTCGCCGCGCGTGACCGCTCGGCGAACTTCTGGCCGCTCGCGATCCTGTCCATGGGCGAGTCGTGGCACAACCTGCACCACGCCGACCCGACCTGCGCGCGGCACGGCGTCGGACGCGGCCAGGTGGACGTGTCCGCACGGCTGATCTGGCTGTTCGAGAAGTTCGGTTGGGCGACGGACGTCCGCTGGCCGACGACGAAACGGCTCACGGCTTTGCGAAAATCATGAAGATCGTTCAACTCGCGAATTTCTACAGCCCCACGTCCGGTGGCCTGCGCACCGTCGTGGACACGCTCGGCCGGGGCTACGTGGCGTCCGGTTACGAGCGGGTACTGGTGGTGCCCGGCCGCCGGCTCACGCGCACCAGAACGGACGCCGGGCTGGTGATCACGTTGCCCGGGGTGCCGGTCAGCGGTGGTTACCGCGTGATGCCCCACCCGGCGCCGGTCCTGCGTGAGCTGGCCGAGCTGGGGGACGACCTGTCCATCGAGGTGTCGGACAAGACGACGCTGCTCGGCGTGGGCGACTGGGCGCGGGAGCGGGGCGTGCGGTGTGTGCTGCTGTCACACGAGCGGCTGGACCGGTGGATCGAGGCCCGCGTGCCGCGGCTGTGGCGGGCGGGTGCGGGACACGTGCTGAGGCCGGTCGTGCGGGCGTGGAACAAGGCCATCGCGAAGCGCTTCGATACGATCGTCGTGACGTCGGCGTACGGTTCGACCGAGTTCGCCGACCTGCCGGTGCCCGTGCGCCGGGTGCCGCTCGGCGTGGACCTGTCCACGTTCACACCCCACCGCGCCGAGACCCCGAGCCGTACGAAAGGGACTTTCGTACGGGTCCAGGGAGCAAATCCGGCGGTTCGTTCGTTGCCATGGGGATCGAGCGGCGGGCAGGGCGGAGGCGCAGCGCTTGGTCCGGTCACGCGGCTCGTGTACGCCGGCCGGCTCTCGCACGAGAAGAACCCGCGTCCGGTGATCGGCGCCGTCCGGGAGCTGCTGGCGTCCGGCGCGCAGGTGCACCTGGACGTCTACGGCGAGGGCCCGGAGCACGCGGCCCTGCGGCGGTCGGCCCGCGGGCTGCCGGTGGAGTTCCACGGGCACGTGTCGGACCGCGCGGCGCTGGCCCGCGCGCTGTCCTCGGCGGATGTGGCGTTCGCCCCGAGCGTGGCGGAGACGTTCGGCCTGTCGATCCTCGAGGCCATGGCCTGCGGCACCCCCGTGGTCACGGCGACGACCGGTGGCGCGCCCGAACTGCTGGCCCCCGGCGCCGGCGTCGCGGTGCCGGCGACCCCCGCCGGGCTGGCGGAGGGGGTGCGCACGGTGCTGGCCTGGCCGCAGGCGTGGCGCCGGTCGGCGGCGCGGGCGCGGGCGGAGCAGTTCCCGTGGTCGTCGACCATCTCCGCGATGCTCGACCTGCACACCGCTACCCGCGTCTGACGAAGGTCGAGATGGCGTAGGGCACGAGGTCCCGGCCGCGCCGCACGAGCCACGGGACGCCTTTGAACACAAGCCATCCCCAGCGCGCGAGCCGGCCGGGAGTCCGCCCGCCGGCGCACTGCAGCGACACTTCCTTGTGGACGGTCGTGCCCTTGGCCGCGAGCTGGTCGGCGATGGCTTTCGCGAGGAGCCGGTGACCGAGCTCCGAGGGGTGCAGCCGGTCCACCGCCCACGCCCTGGGGTCGTAGATCCCCGGCACGGCACCGAGATCGAGCACGCACACCCCGTGCCGCGCCCCGATGACGTCCAGGATCCCGTTGAGCGCCGCGATCCTGCCGGCCAGCGCCCGCCTGATCGGCCCGGGCAGCCGGAAGACCCGGTGGTGCTCGTGGTACTTCGCGGTGATCACAGTGGACCCGACGGCCACCAGCGCGCCGACGACGTGGTCGAGGTCGGCACGCAGCTGGGCCGGGTCGAAGTCCGACCGCATGGTGTCGTTCATCCCCACCATGAGGACGGCCACGTCCGGCCGCGCCGCGAGTGCCGCCGGCAGCTGCTTCTCCAGCACACCACCGACTCTCGACCCACTCACGGCGAGGTTGGTCAGGCGCGCGCCGCCCAGCGCCTCCGCCAGCAGCGGGCCGAACCCCCGCCAACCCCCGCCGAGCGCGGGATCCCCGATGCCAACTCCGACAGAGTCCCCGAGTACTGCGAGGACAAGCCCCATGGGCGCCGCTTCTACCAGCACAGATGGCATGGTCCGCGCCTTGTTCGCACAACGGTTGAGAACCCGGTGAGCACCCGGTATCGACTTGGGGAACCTTCACTCACCGAGCACTCACCGAGCTCTGGGGGCAGGCAACTGGACCATGATCAGCTTGAGCGCCCGGGACGGCGACCAGCACGCCACGGCCGCGACGAGGAGCAGGCCAGAGGAGCCAGCCCCACAATGATCCGAGCGTCCTCGTCGGACTACCAGTGGGTCGGCCGAGTCAGCGCGTCCGGGAACGTCGTTCTCGCGTCGCCCTGGGCGGCGTTGAGCTGGAACTGTGTCAGGAACAGGACATCACGCAGATCCGCGCCGCGGAGGTCCGCGTCCCGGAGGTCGGCGCCCAGCAGGTCGGCCACACGGAGGTCGGCGTCCCGCAGGTCGGCGCCGATGAGGTACGCCCCACGCAGGTTGGCGCCCCGCAGCGAGGCCTTGCGGAGCTTCGCACCAACAAGGTCCGCGCCCCGGTGGTCCTTCTTACCGGCAATACCGGCGCGCCGTTCCTCGCTGTACCGCGCCAACACCGGCCGGACCCGGTCCCGAACCGCCTCGACATCCACCGATACCAGGGTTTTCGCGTCCGCATTGGTCAGACCTTCGACTTCCGCGAACAACGCCGTCGCCGACGCTTCCCTGAGATACCACAGCATCTCGTGCAGCTGACGCATCACGCCGTAGACGTCGAACATCTCCGACGCCGTCTCCGGCGCGTCCCGCCAGCTGCGCCCGCGGTAGGTCACCTGCGCGACCTTCTGCCCGGCGCCGAGACAGTCGAACACCGAGCAACCCGGAAAGCCCGTGGACCGTACTACCTCGTGTATCCCACACCGAAAGTCGTCAAGGAGGTTCGGGCATGGCACACCAGCAGGCTTGTCCAGCGCGAAATCAGCGGACTTCGCGAACGCGGACGCGACGCAGCACAAGCCGAAACAGCTCGTACAGTCAGCTCGCAACGCGTCCATGGTCAACACGGTAGCGTGTCGGCGTGAAACTCAACCGTAGGTCTGCGCTCGGCCTGGGCACCGTCGCCGCGGCTTCCGCCGCGATCGGCGTGACCACCGCACAGGCGAACGCAGCACAATCTCCGCAGAGCACCACGCGCAACCCGGTCCAGACCGTGGCCCGGGTGTACGCGCGTGAGGTCGAGAAGGCACAGGGGGTCTGGTCGTCGTTCATCACGGTTGGTGGAGCCACCGCCGTGGAGGAGGGCGCGGACAACGTCGTCGAGGCGTACAGCGTCAACAAGCTCGGCGTCGCGACGGCGGTGCTCGACAAGATCGACCGGGGGCTGCTGACGCTCGACCAGCGGGTCGAGCTCACCGCCGACATCGTCATCCAGGACATCGACGGCATCTTCGCCCTCGACCGGGCCTACCCGAGCTCGCTCACGCTCGGGAACGTGATGGCCAACCTGCTGACGCTGTCCGACAACACGGCCGTCCGCCTGTGCGGGCTGGTCTGCCCGGCGCTGGAGCTCAACGAGATCCTGCGCAACAAGGGCTTCGTCGCCACGCAGGTCGTTCCCGTGTCGAACCCCAACCGGTTCTTCCTCGGCAAGACCACCCCGCGTGAGACGCACACGCTGCTGTCCAAGCTGGTCGCCGGCGAGCTGTTGTCGCCGACCTCGACGGACTACCTGCTGAACGTCATCCGCTCGACGTCCGCCTTCACCGACGGCATCCGGCTCAAGCTGCGCACGGCCGAGCGCCTGCGCGTCGGGACGAAGGCCGGCTGGTTCGACGACGGCGGCCGCAACGAGGCCGGCATCGTCTTCGCCGAGGACGGCACCCCGGGCGCGATCTACTCGCTGTTCGCCAGCGGTCCGTTCGTCGGTGACGCCACGGTCACCAACGTGGACTTCGGCGCCACCCACCCGGCGTGCAAGGCCCGCCAGGTGCTCGGCCGCACGCTGGTCGACGTTGTCGACGCCGCGGCCACGACACCGCAGGCCAAGGCCGCCGGCAAGAAGTACCCGGCGCCCGAGATCGTCGTCACCAACGGCGGCTGACCGGCCCGACGCCCTGAAAGGCGCGTTCGAGACATGCCCGGTGCCCTGAAAGGCGCGTTCAGGACGCTCAACGTCCCGAACGCGCCTTTCAGGGCACGGCCGATGTCCCGAACGCGCCTTTCAGGGCACGGCCGATGTCCTGAACGCGCCTTTCAGGGCAGTTCGGCGACGGGGGCGAGGTCGGGGCGTTTCGGCAGGAAGCCGTCGCCCGGCTGGCGCCCGATCAGCTTGTTGCGGACCGTGCCGTGCACGGCCGGGTACACGTGGTGACGCATCCACGCCCACTGCCGCGACGCCTTGCGCCACAACGGATCGCTCGTCGCGGGCGGCAGTTCCGCCAGCCAGGCGGGGTTCGCCGGCACACCCAGCGCGTCGAGCACGTGCGCGGCGACCCGCTGGTGGCCGAGCGCGCCGAGGTGCAGCCGGTCCGGGCCGTACAGGCGCTCGTCGTCGCAGTACGCGTCCTCGCGGACGTCGACCAGCACCGCGCCGTAGCGGGCCGCGGTCGCCGTGACCAGGTCGTTGAACTGCTCGACCCGCGGGCGCAGCCGGCGCAGGCCGGGCAGGCGGGCGATGTCGGGCAGCGTGAACAGCACCACCGTGCGCGCGACCTCCGCGAGTGCGGCCACCGCGGCGTCCAGCGACCGGGCGGTCGAGGCGTAGCGGTACTGCAGCAGGTCGTTGCCGCCGCCGAACAACGTCACCAGGTCCGGGCGCTGCGCGACCGCCAGCGGCACCTGCTCGGTGAGGATCTGGTCGAGCCGCCGGCCACGCACGGCCAGGTTCGCGTACTGCAGTGACGGCGCCGCCATCGCGAGGGCGGCGGCGGTCAGGTCGGTCCAGCCCCGGTACATCTTCCCGTCGGGGTACGGGTCGTCCAGGCCCTCGGCACAGCTGTCCCCCAGGGCGACGTAACGGCGGTAGTGCATCCGACCAAGATAACCCCCTCCGGTACACCAGGTGTTCACCTCCGGTCAATCTCACACACCCCGGCTCGCCCGGACCCGGAACAACGATGTGCGCTCATGAGAAGGCTCTTAACCGGCACGCTCGCCGGCCTGCTCCTGATCAGCGGCACAGTGGTGACCAGTGGCAACGCGGTCGCGGACCGTGGCCACGGCGCCCGTGCGTTCGACATCCAGGCACACCGCGGCGGCCTCGCCTACCGCTCCGAGAGCACGCTCAGCTCGTTCGGCAACGGCCTGCGGCTCGGCGTGTCCACACTTGAGCTGGACATCCAGATCACCAAGGACGGCCAGGCAGTCGTCACACACGACCGCAAGGTCGCCGCCAACAAGTGCGTCGACACCGCACCGGCCACCGCCGGCGACCCCCAGTTCCCGTACGTCGGCAAGTACGTCAAGGACCTCTCGCTCGCCCAGGTCCGCACCCTCGACTGCGGCAGCAAGCGGCTGCCCGACTTCCCGCAGCAGTTGCTCACGCCAGGTTCGCGGATGCCGCTGCTCGGTGAGGTGTTCGCGCTGGTCAAGCGTTACCACGCGGACGACGTGAAGCTGAACGTCGAGACCAAGGTCGAGGCGGGCGCGCCGAACGAGACCGCGCCGCGGGAGCAGTTCGTGCAGGTCGTGGCGAAGGAGATCCGCAACGCCGGGTTCCTGAAGCGGGTGACGATCCAGAGCTTCGACTGGGGCGCCCTGATGCGGATGCGGCAGGTCGAGCCGCGCCTGCCGCTGGTCGCGCTGACGAACTTCGACTTCCTGCAGACCGGGCAGCCCGGCAAGTCGCCGTGGCTCGGCGGGCTGGACATCGACGACTTCGGTGGCGACCCGATCGCGGCCATCAAGTCCTTCGGCGCCACGACCTTCTCGCCGGTGCACGGGTTCCCGCAGAACGGCACCGTGACCGACCCGGCCTACCGGCCGTACGTGACGGCGGACATGGTGCGGCACGCGCACCAGAACGGGATCAAGGTCGTGCCGTGGACGGTCGACGACCTGCCGACCATGCGCAAGCTCGTGGCCGACGGCGTCGACGGGATCATCTCCGACTACCCGGACCGGGTGCGGCAGGTGGCGGCGGAGAACAGGTTCGCGCTGCCGCGTGCCTACGCCTCGCCGTTCGACATCCAGGCGCACCGGGGCGGGCGGTCCGTGCGCCCCGAGAACACGCTTGCCGCGTTCCGCAACGCGTTGGGCATGCCCGACGTGTCCACTTTGGAGCTCGACACCGGCGTCACGCGGGACGGTGTGCTCGTGGTGACCCACGACCGCGCGGTCAACGGCGCGCACTGTGTTGACACGGCGCCGGTTTCGCCCGGCGACCCGGCGTTTCCCTATGTGGGTAAGCTGATCCACGACCTGAGCCTGGCGCAGCTCAAGACGATCGACTGCGGGTCCAAGACGCTGCCGGAGTTCCCCAACCAGGTGGCGGCGCCGGGGGAGCGGATCCCGACGCTGCGGGAGGTCCTCGACCTCGCGAAGACACGGCCGGACATCGGGCTGAACATCGAGACGAAGATCAGCCCGCTGGTCCAGGACACTGTGGACTACCGGACGTTCACGCATAAGCTCGTGCGGGCGCTGCACGGCTGGGAGAAGCGCGCGACGATCCAGTCGTTCGACTGGCGGACGATCCGGTACGCGAAGAAGCTCAACCCGCGGATCGAGACCGTCGCCCTGGTGTGGCAGTACGGGCCGGCCGAGTGCCAGACGCTCGCCGACGAGTGCTCGCTCGAGGCCGCCTACGGTGACCCGTCGGTGAAGAGCCCGTGGACGGGTGGGCTCGACTGGTGGAAGTACCAGGACCTCGGCAAGCTGACCCGTGCGGCGGGGGCGTCGACCGTGTCGTCGAACTGGCAGGTGCACGACCCGGCGCAGACCGCGGTCGCCAACCCCGACTGGTACCTGCGCACGGATCCGGCGTACTACTTCGGGCCGGCGGTGCCGGTGCTGCAGGAGCGGTACGGGTTGAAGGTCGTGCCATACACCGTCGACGACGAGGCGACCATGGACCGGGTGATCGCGCTCGGCGTCGACGGGTTGATCTCGGACGACCCGGAGCTGCTGGTGACGGTGGCTAGGCGGGCGGGGCTGCGCTAGCCGTCGTCCGCGCGATCGTGCGGAGGCGCAGCCCCAGCACGATCAGCACGATTCCCCAGGCCAGTGCGAAGGTGGCGATCGCGATGACCAGCGCGATCGCCCCTTCGGCCGGCTGGACGATCAGCAGGATCCCCAGCACGAGTGCGACGGCGCCGGACAGCGCGAGGAACCACTCGTTGCGGATGACCTTCCGCAGCCGGATGGCGGCCGCGATCTGCGTGGCACCCGCGACGATCGCCCACACCGCGATGATCACCAGCAGCACCACCACGGTGATCTGCGGCCAGATCAACGCGATCAGACCGGCGATGATGCCCAGCGCCCCCAGGGCGATCAGGTGGATCTTGTCGGTTCGCTCGCCCTGCCCGAAGGCCATGGTCAGGGCGGAGATCCCGTCCAGGAGGGTGTAGGCCCCGAACAGCAGGGCCAGTGAGAGCACGGTGATCCCCGGCCACGCGATGGCAACCACTCCGAAGAGAACGGCCACAACCCCGCGCAGGACGACCATTTGCCAGCGGCGTGACAGAAGTTCCAGCATGCCTTGAATGGTCGACCTGCGGGGTGGGTTGGGCAAGTCGTGGTCCGTCAGACCAGACCCGCGTCGTGCACCAGCAGGGCGATCTGGGTGCGGTTGCCGACCTCCAGCTTCGTCAGGACCTTGGTGATGTGGGCTTTCACGGTCGCGACACTCACGTGCAGCTCCGCCGCTATTTCCGCGTTCGTCCTGCCCCGGCCGACGGCCACCGCCACGTCGTGTTCGCGTGCCGACAGGGTGGCCAGTGCCGTGCGGGCCTTGCCGTAGGTGCCGGCCTCGGTCGCCGCGCGGTCCATCAGCCGGCGGGTGATGCGTGGGGACAGGATCGGGTCGCCCGCCGCGACCCGGCGGATGGCCTGCGTGATCTCGGCCGGTGGAGCGTCCTTGAGCAGGAAGCCGCTCGCGCCGGCCCGCAGTGCCCGCAGGACGTTCTCGTCGGAGTCGAACGTCGTCAGCACGATCACCTCGGGCGGGTCCCGGCGGGCTCTGACCCGTTGTGTCGCGACGATGCCGTTGACGCGCGGCATGCGGATGTCCATCAGCACGACGTCGGTCGGGTGGGCGTCGAGCACGCCCGGCACCTGGTCGCCGTCGCCGGCCTCGCCGACGACCCGCAGGCCGTCGGCGCCATCCAGCATCATCGTGAGGCCCGAGCGCACGAGCGCGTCGTCGTCGACCACCAGGACGCGGATCGCCGGTTCGCTCATGCCGGCCACGGTATCGATGCGGACACCCGGAACTCCGTCGCGGTCGTCTGGTGGTCGAGCTGGCCGCCGGCCAGCCGTACGCGTTCGGTCAGGCCCACCAGGCCCGTGCCCGACCCGGGGAGTGCCGACCCGTTGCCCAGCGGGTTCGACACGTCGATCGTCAGGGTGGTCCCCGGCGTGCCGTCCAGGACGATCCGCACGGGCTGGCCCGGGGCGTGCTTGCGGGCGTTGGTCAGTGCTTCCTGCACCACCCGGTAGGCGGTGCGGCCGGTCGTGCCCGGCACCTCCGCGTCGCCGACGGCGTCCCGCAGCTCCACCGGGGTCCCGATCGCCCGCGACTCCTCGACCAGCGAGGGTAAGTCGGACAGCGCGGGCACCGGCCGCGCCAGATCGTCGGCCGGGTCTTCCCGCAACAGGACGATCACGTCCCGCAGCTCGTCCAGTGCCTGGTGCACGGTGGTCCGGATGACCCCGGCGGCCTGCGACAGCCGCTCCGGCGCCTGGTCGGGGCGGTACTCAAGGGCGCCGGCGTAAGTGGCGAGCAACGACAGCCGGTGCGCGAGCACGTCATGCATCTCCCGGGCGATGGCCGCTCGCTCGGCCGCCCGCGCCTCGGCGACGCGACGGCCCTGCTCGGCCTCGGCCCGCTCGGCCCGCTCCCGCAGGGAGTTGATCACCGCCGCCCGCGCCGCCGCCAGCGCCCCCCAGCCGACCAGCCCGGCGTGCAGCACGATCACGAGAGTGAGGTACCAGCCATAGGAGAGGCCGCTGGTAGGCGCCCACAGACCGCGGACGGCATGAGCCCCGATGCCAGCCAGCGCGACCCCGATGGCGACAGGCAGCGGCCGCACCCGAGCAGCATGAATCACGGCGATGTTCGCCAGCGGAGTCCCCGTCCCCGCCACCGCCGCCAGCGCGACGAGCGGCAACCCAACCCGCAACGGCCGCCGGAACAACAGGGGGAACAGCGCGAGCCCCACGACCCCGACAACAACGTCCAGGACGAACGGCACGCCCCGGCTCCCACTGGCGAAGTCACCATAGAGGATGGCCGCCAGACACAGGATGATCATGGCCAGAGCCAGCCACAACCGCCACCCACGAAGCCGCATGTACACGAAACGAGCGTACGAGCCGAGCCGCGAACGGACCATCGACCAAAGTCGAATTCACTCTCGCTACCCGGCCGATGCGAGAACCCCGGCAAGACGGCGAAGCTTGCATCATGACGACGCGAGAAACGGTCACCCCACCAGCCAACGCGGTTTCCTGTGCTTGGGGGACCCCGGTTTTCGACGCTCGCAGCGAGCGCCGCCAATGTCAGGTTACGCGCGGCGCCGCCCAGGTCGAGCCCGCACCCGTGCCCCATGCGCGCCGACAGTTCCGGGCCGGGCGTGCCGCCGCTCCAGGCGATCCCGCATACGTGTCTCATTCGTGCGGCCAGGGAACCCTTGGATTCGACGCCGCCGGCGAGCATCGGCAATTCCGGGGCGAGCGTGCCGATCCCGCACGCATCTCCCATTCACACGGAGGGCGCGTCCGCCGTTTCCATATCTCCGGCAAACACCGACATTTCTCGGTCGCGCCGGATGCGGGGCCGAGGACCTCCCTCTGGCCGGCGCTGCTCGGCGCGTTGTGCGGCACCGTCCTGGAACTCGGGCCGGGTGCCGGCCGCAACCGGCGCTACTTCTCGCCCGACGTGCGCTGGCTGCTCGCCGAACCCGACAACGCCGCCCGCAACCGCACCCGCGTCGAGGAACTCGAGTTACCCGACGCCAGCGTCGACGCGGTCGTCTGCTCGTTCGTCCTCTGTTCGGTCACCGACCTGCCCGCCACTCTCGCCGGGGTGCGCCGCGTGCTGCGGCCCGGCGGGCGGTTCGTGTTCGCCGAGCACGTCGCGGCGCCGGCCGGGACCTGGGTGCGGCGTGGGCAGAACCTGCTCGCCGTGTTACCCACCCGCTGCCGGCCCAACCAGGAAACGGCCACGGCCGTCATGCGGTCCGGCTTCACCATCGTCGACCTGCACAGATTCACCCTGCCGGGGCCATGTGGCGTCGGCATCCCCCACCTCGCCGGCGCTGCCGAGCTGAACACGGAAGGACACCACGCATGACCGTCATCGAAGCCCCCGTCCTGGGCGCCTACCACCTGGAGCCGAGCGAGTCGACGATCGAGTTCACCACGCGGCACCTCTTCGGGCTGGCCCCCGTGCGGGGCACGTTCGCCCTGCGTGAGGGCGTGGTCCACGTCGCCGACCCCGTCGACACGTCCCTGGTCCGCGCCACGATCGACGCCCGAAGTTTCGACACCGGGCTACCCGCGCGTGACAGGACCGTCGGCTCCCCGCAATACCTGGACACCGCACAGCACCCGGACATCACCTTCGTCGCGAACGGCATCGACCAGAACGAGGTGCTGCAGGGCACCCTCACGGTCCGCGGCCGCACCGAACCACTCAAGGTGCACATCGACGAGGTCCGCGTGCTCGGCAACCGACTCCAACTCCGCGCGAGTGCCGAGGTCGACCGCTACCGATGGGGCATCACCGCCATGAAGGGCATGACCGGCCGCCGCCTCCGGTTCAGGTTATCCATGGTCGCCACCCGCCTGGGCGAGGGGCGATAGGCAGCTGGCGACAGGGGCGGCCGCGGCGATCCCGCCGCGAGCATCCACATCGGACAGCAGCGTGTCAGCCCTCGTCGCCTGCCGACTCGATGAGTCTCGGTAGGCGGCTGGCGACCTTCCTGGGTGACGGCAGCGCGGCGATCTCCTCCGCGAGCCGGCGAGCCGCGGCATGGGCGTCCACATCGGACAGCAGTGCCCGCGCGTTGACCGTCACCGCCTCGCTGGTCAGTTCGGCCGGGAGGAGGCGGGCGCCGGCGCCCGCCTCGACGACCGCCTCCGCGTTCGTGAACTGGTCGGCGCCCTGCGGTAGCACGAGCTGCGGCTTGCCGGCCGCGAGCGTGCCCAGCATCGTGCCGCTGCCGCCGTGGTGCACGACCAGGTCCACATGCGGCAGCACGGCGGCCTGCGCCACCCACGGCCGCACCCGCACGTGCGGGGGCACGTCACCGATGCCGGCGACCTGGCCCGTCGCGACCAGCACGTCGACCGGCAGCCGGGCCAGCCCGTCCACGGCGGTCCGCAGCACCGGCGCGGTGGCATAGGCCGTGCCCAGCGTCAGGTACACGAGCGGGCGGCCCGGCGTCCGCTCGACCAGTGCGCCGGACTGGCTCCACGGCACCGGGCGTAGCGGCACCCGGTTCACCTGTTCCAGAAAATCTTTCAGCTGCATGGAAGGAGGGCAGATATCGAGCACACGGCTGGGCGGGAACGGCTCCAGACCCCGTTCGGCGGCGAGCGCACTGTACGCGTCGAGCATGGCCTCGGAGATGTCGTCGACGAAGATTCGCCCGAACGTGTGACCCAGGGCGGGGATGTCATGTGCTTGCGCGGCGAGTGGCGCGCCGAGCGTGGCGACGTCGTGGATCACCGCGTCCGGGCGGAACTCGGCCAGCAGCGGTGTCAGGTCCGCGATCATCGGGCGGGCCAGGACATCGCCGATGACGTGACCGATCTCGGCCGGGACGGGTGTGATGCCGGCGAACGCCTCGCGCATGCTGATTCCGGCGGGTCGCGCGGTCAGGCCGGCGGCGCGGAGCGTCGGCAGGAACGGCTCTCCAGCAGCGAAAACGACGTCGTGACCGGCCTGGGCCGACGCGATGGCAAGGGGCACGAGGGGATAAGTGTGACCGTGGGCCGCGACAGCGGCGAACATCAACCTCACTTCTCAGCTTAACGCTTGACCTGGAGCGAACTCCAGCCAGTACCGTCCGCACACCAGCTCAACAGGAGGAACGTTGCGGTATCGCGTACTGGGTGGGACCGGCATCGAGGTGAGCGCGCACTGCCTCGGCACGATGATGTTCGGCGCCATCGGCAACACCGATCACGACGACAGCGTGCGGATCATCCACGCCGCGCTCGACGCCGGCATCAACTTCGTCGACACGGCCGACATGTACTCGGCCGGGGAGTCGGAGGAGATCGTCGGCAAGGCGCTGAAGGGACGGCGCGACGACGTCGTGCTCGCGACGAAGGTCCACTTCCCGGACGGGGACGGGCCGAACCGGGGCGGCAACTCGCGCCGCTGGATCACCTACCAGGTCGAGCGGAGCCTGCGGCGGCTGCAGACCGACTGGATCGACCTGTACCAGATCCACCGGCCGGACTACACCACCGACATCGAGGAGACGCTGTCGGTGCTGACGGACCTCGTGCGGGCGGGCAAGATCCGCGCGTTCGGCAGCTCCACGTTCCCGCCGGCGGACATCGTCGAGGCGTACCACGTCGCGGAACGTCGTGGGCTGCACCGGTTCCGCACCGAGCAGCCGCCGTACTCGTTGCTGGCGCGGGGAATCGAGACCTCCGTGCTGCCGACGTGCGCGCGGCTGGGCATGGGCGTGCTGACGTGGAGCCCGCTCGCGTCGGGCTTCCTGTCCGGGAAGATCCGCCGCGACCAGGAGATCGACATGACCCGGGGCCGGGCGGCGCTGATGCCGCAGCGGTTCGACCCGTCGCTGCCGACGACCCAGCGCAAGCTCGACGTGGTGGAGGAGCTCGTCACGGTGGCGGACGACCTCGGCTGCACGCTGCCAGAGCTGGCCGTCGCGTTCGCGGCGGCGCACCCGGCCGTCACGTCGGTGATCACCGGTCCGCGCACGATGGAGCACCTGACCGCGACGCTGAAGGGGGCCTCCGTGGTCCTCGACGACGCCGCGCTGGACCGGATCGACGAGATCGTGCCACCCGGCACCGACGTCTACCGGGCCGACGGGGTGTGGGCGCCGCCGTGGCTGACCGACGTGAAGCTGCGCCGCCGCACGCCGGAGGACCGTCCCGCCGCCTGATGTCACATTCCCCCGTCCGTGCCGGTCAGGTGCTATGACGGTGTGCGGCGGACACGATGTCCGCTGTGCGGGCGCCGACCAGGGGAGACGTGATGCAGGACCAGTTGGCCGCGCGGTTCGAGTCGGACCGGCCGCACCTGCGGACGGTGGCGTACCGGATGCTCGGCTCGGCCGCCGAGGCGGACGACGCCGTGCAGGAGGCGTGGCTGCGTCTGTCCAGGTCGGACACCAGCGAGGTCGACAACCTGACCGGCTGGCTGACGACGGTCGTCGCCCGGGTGTGCCTGAACATGCTGCAGGCCAGGGGCAGGCGCGCGGAGCCGGTGGAGACGCTGCCGGAGTCCGCCGCGGCCGACGACGGACCGGAGGAGGAGACGGTCCTGGCCGACTCGGTCGGCCTGGCGCTCCTGGTCGTGCTGGACACGCTGGCCCCGGCGGAACGGCTGGCGTTCGTCCTGCACGACATGTTCGGCGTCCCGTTCGACGACATCGCGCCGATCGTCGACCGCACGCCGGCGGCCACCCGGCAGCTCGCGAGCCGGGCCCGCCGGCGCGTGCGGGGCGCGACGGTGAGCGAGGACGTCGCCCGGCGGCAGGAGGTGGTCAGGGCGTTCCTGGCCGCCTCCCGCAACGGCGACTTCGAGGCACTGGTGGCCCTCCTCGACCCGGCGGCGATCGCCCGCACCCCCGACGCGACCACCACCGGCGCGGACGCGGTCGCCCGCATCTTCTGCGGCCGCGCCCAGGCCGCCCGCCCGGCCCTGCTCGACGGGATGCCCGGCCTGACCTGGTCGAAGGCCGGCAAGATCCGCGTCGTCTTCCACTTCACGATCCCCGACGACCACATCACGGCCATCGACATGATCGACGACCCGGACCGACTCGAGGCAATGGACATCGAGTTCGTCTAGTCCGAGTGACGCCGCGGCTGTTGTGTTGAGGTAGTCCGGCGCTGGGCGAGGGTCGCGGCCTTCGTGTTCAGGTAGCGCTGTTCGGGCAGGGAGCGGGTGAGGCGGGCGGCCAGCTGGTACGCGGCCAGCGCCCCCTCGCTGTCCCCGGACATCTCCAGCAGGTGGGCGCGGACGGCGTGCAGGCGGTGGTGCGACGCCAGTCGCTTGTCCTCGGCCAGGTCCGCCACCAGCGCCAGGGCCGGCTCCGGACCACGCGCCATGGCGACCGCCACCGCGTGGTTCAGGGCCGTCATCGGGTTGGGCCGCATCGACAGCAGGACCCCGTACAGGGCCTCGATCTGCGGCCAGTCCGTGTCCGCCGGGGTCGGGGCCTCGTCGTGCAGGGCGGCGATCGCGGCCTGTAGCTGGTACGGCCCGCTCGGACCGGACGACATGGCCGCCGTCACCAGGTCGGTGCCCTCCTTGATCTGATCCTGGCGCCACAGCGACCGGTCCTGCGACTCCAGTGGGACCAGCGCACCGTCCGCCCCGACCCGGGCGGCGCGGCGCGCGTCGGTCAGGAGCATCAGGGCCAGCAGGCCCGCCACCTCGCCGTCGCGCGGCAGGAGCCGGTGGACGATCCGGGTCAGGCGTATTGCCTCCGCGGACAACTCCACGCGACACATGTGGGGCCCCGCCGTGCTCGCGTAGCCCTCGGTGAAGATCAGGTACAGCACACGCAGCACCGCGGCCAGCCGGGACCGCCGGTCCGGGGGCAGCCGGAACGGCACCCCGCTGGCGCGAACCCGCTGCTTGGCGCGGGCGATCCGCTGCCCCATCGTCGGTTCGGGGACCAGGAACGCCCGGGCGATCTCCTGCGTCGTCAGGCCGCCGACCGACCGCAGCGTCAACGCGATCTGCTGTTCGGGCGGCAGCGCCGGATGGCAGCACAGGAACAGCAGGATCAGCGTGTCGTCGGCGTCCTCGACCGGCGCGACCGCCGGCAGCGTCCACGTGTTCTCCCGGCGCTGCCGCGCCAGCTCGGCACGCAGCAGGTCGGTAAGCCGGCGGGCCGTCACCGCGATCAGCCACGCCTTCGGGTCGTCCGGCACGCCGTCGCGGGGCCACTGCGCGACCGCCGCGATCATCGCCTCCTGCACGGCGTCCTCGGCGAGGTCGAAGTGCCCGTACCGGCGGACGACCGCGCCGAGGGCCTGCGGCGCCAGCTCACGCAGCAGGCCCTCCAGCGGCACGGTCACGCCGACAGCTCCTCCAGGCCGCCCATCAGCGGGCGGATGTCGACGTAGCCGCGGGCGCGCACGTGCTCCGGCGCCGGTGTGTCGCCGAGCCGTCCGGCGATCTCGGTCGCGCGGTCGAAGCTCACGCAGTCCACGATCGTGATGCCGGCGAGCACCTCGGTGGTCTCCGCGTACGGACCGTCGGTCACCACGTCGCCCGGGCCGACGCGGCGGGTGAGCACCGGCGCGGCCAGCCCGATCGCGTCCACGAACTCGCCGGACTCCACCAGCTCGTTCGTCCACTTGCCCATGAACTCACCCATCGCGGTGACCTCTTCCGGCTTCCACGCCGGGCCGGCCGCGTTGTCCTTGCCGGCCATCGCGTCGTAGTCGGCCTGCGAGGCGTAGTGGAGGATCATGTACTTCACTGCTGTCTCCTCAAAGCGCTGTGACGGTGTTGTCGGCCGGGACGTCGAGGCCACCGCACCACGCTTCGACAGCACAGGCAAAATGTGACCGGGGTCACATGATAGCCGCCGTGTGCCACGACGGGTCGCGCCCGGTCAGGCCCAGGATCCGGTCCAGTGTGGACGCCTCGGCCGGCACCGCGACCTCCGGTCCGTAGAGACCCATCTCGCGACCCTGCTCCACACCGGCCCCCACCGCGCCGTGCACATAGGTCAGCAGGTCAGCGGCCAGGTCGAGCCGCTGGCTGGTCGCGACGGCGAGGTCCCAGCCGTGCACGACGAACTCGCCGGTGATCATGTCGCCGATCAGCGCGGCTGGCATCTCGTGTGGCGTGCCCATGCGGGTCATGCCCTCCCACGCCGTCCCCGGTTCCCACGACGAGATCACCGTGTCCAGCACGGCGAGCAGGTCACCGCGCCAGTCACCGGCCGTCAGGTCCACGGCGGACTCCTCGGCCGCGGGTGGCGGCACGAGCTCCTTGCGTCCCGCCGCCGCCAGCGACGGTCCCCAGAACAGCAGGTGGTTGACCAGCGCGCGCACGTCGTACTCCGCGCACGGCGTCGGGTTGGCGAGCTGGTCGGGTGTGATGTTGCGGATGATCGCGGCCATGGCCCCGGCCGCGTCGGACAGGTGTGACATGGCGGTGACGTTAGGCGGGCGGCCATCCCGCGGTATTGAACAAAGGCGACATACACTCGGCCGCGTGGGGAGGGACGTGCGGGAGCTGCGGGGTGCGTGGAGCAGGTACCAGCGACACGGGTACCACGAGCCGTCGCCCGCGCTGGCGCCCTGGGTCGAGCGCTACTGGGAAGCCCACTGGGACTACGCCGAGCCCTACCGCCAGAAGATCGTGCCCTACCCGAACGTGCACCTGTCCTTCGGCGAAGGCCACGCGACCGTCAACGGCGTGTGCAGCGGCTTCCAGATCAAGGTCCTCGAGGGTGCCGACCACGTGTTCGGCGTGGCATTCCGGCCCGGCTGCTTCCGGCCGTTCCTCGGCGCGCCCGTCTCGACCATCACCGACCGGGTCGTGCCGGCGGCCGAGGTGTTCGGGAACGTGCCGGAGCGCGTCGACCGGGACAACGTGGAGGAGTTCCTGCTGGCCCACCGGCCCGAACCCGACCCGAGGACGGCCGACGCCGCCGGCGCGGTCGAGCTGATCGCCGCCAACCCGGCCGTGACCAGGGTGGAGACCCTCGCCGACGAGTTGGGCATGAGCGTCCGCGGGGTGCAGCGGCTGTTCGCCGAGTACGTCGGCATCGGACCGAAGTGGGTGATCCGCCGGTACCGCTTGCACGAGGTGACCGAGCGGATGGCGGCCGGCGGTGAGATCGACTGGGCGGCGCTCGCGGCGGACCTCGGCTACGCCGACCAGGGCCACTTCATCCGCGACTTCAGGAACATGTTCGGCGAGCCGCCGACCTGGTACGCGGAGCGGTACTAAATGGATGTCGAGATCAGCGTCGAGTCGGTGCGGGGTGTGCGGGTCGCGGCGGCCGCCGGGGCGGCGCGCGTCGAGCTGTGCGCCGGCCTGTCCGACGGTGGGCTCACGCCCAGCGTCGCGCTCATCGAGGCCGCGGCCGAGCTGGCCGAGGTGCACGTCCTGATCCGGCCCCGGCCGGGTGACTTCACCTATTCGCGTGACGAGCTGGACCTGATCGTCCGGGACATCGCCGTCGCCCGGCGGCACGGCGCGGCCGGGGTCGTGGTCGGCGCGCTGACGCCGGACGGCGCCGTCCACGACGGGTGCGCGGCGTTCGTCGAGGCGGCCGGCGACCTGCGGACCACCTTCCACCGGGCCATCGACGTCAGCGCCGACTCCCGGCGCGCCCTGGACCGGCTGGCCGAGCTGGGGTTCACCCGCGTGCTCACCTCCGGCCGGCGTTCCGCCGCACTCGACGGCGCGCCCCTCATCCGGGAACTCGCAGGTCAGACGGACGTCGCCGTGATGGCGTGCGGTGGCGTGCGGGCCGCCAACGCCGCGGCGGTCGTCGCGGCCACCGGGGTCCAGGACGTGCACGCGGCGCCCCGCCGCCCGGCCGGCACGGCCCTGCCGGGCGAGGTGTCCTACGCGGGCGTCGGCGTGCCGGCCGGCCACGACCACTTCGAAACCGACCCGGACGAGGTGGCGGCCCTCTGCGCGGTTATTCGGAAATCGGTGAATCCGCTCTAAGGGGCATCCACTACGACATTCGGGTAACGCCTTCTACTCAAAGTGGGTGTGCCGGTCCGGGTCGCTGGGCCACCCGGTCTACGGGGGATTACGCGAACTCGCGAAATTCCTGGTCAGCGGCGTGACGCAGTGAGTTTCACCTGACCGGTGTCCGTTGGCGTCCGGTGTGGACATCTGCACACCATGGCGGGACGCGTCCCTTAAATGATCTTAGGGGCTGGGAAAGGGGAATCGATGAAAACCAGAATGAGGCGTGCCGCGCTGGCGTCGGTGCTGGCCGTCGCGGTCGCGACGGCGGGCGCCGTGCCGGGGTTCGCCGCGAGCGAGCCGGTCAGCGCGCGGGACGGCGCGATGGCGGTGCAGCGGCTGCACGACGAGCTGGCCGAGGCCACCCGCGCGAACGACGTGCCCGCGATGCGCTGGACGCTCGGCGAGCTGACGCCGCTGCTCGCGGACCTGCGCAGCGGCGAGCGGTACGCCGTGGCGGACCAGGCCCGCGCGGCGGTCGAGAGCACGAGCGCCGAGGCCTCGACCGTGAAAGAACGGATCGAGACCATGCTGCCGGAACGCGCGGACCTGCCCTCCATTCCGGAGCTGCTGAACATGCTCCTGCAGCAGCTGCTGAAACTCCTCTCCGATTTGATCAACAACTTGCTCGGCGGCGGTGTGCCATTGCCCGACGTGCCACCCGTTCCGTGATCAATTTTCGCCGAGAAACACAATAGTGTCATTCAACTTGTTCGCCGAGAAAACTACTGATTAACCTGTCCACGGGTCGGCCGTCCTTAGGGGAAACTCCTTCCAAAATCTCCAAGCCCGGCCGGCCCGCGCAACCCTTCCTGCTCGCCGGCCTACGACCGGCTTCGCCGGGGCCCGCAGTGCTGGTCGGGGGACCGAGCCCCCCGAACCCCCCACGGTGCGGTCGGTTCCGACCCGGCGTGATCCGGCGGCAACTCGGTTGACGATCCACGGATGATCGTCGCGTGAGGATGCACGCGGATGAGGCGGACATCGACCTGGGGCTCGTGCGGCGGCTGGTCGCCGGGCAGTTCCCGGTGTGGGCGGACCTACCCGTCGCGCCGGTCCCCTCGTCGGGCACCGACAACGCCATGTTCCGGCTCGGCGACGATCTCGCCGTGCGGCTGCCCCGCATCGCGGGCGCCGCCGGGAACGTCGCCCGCGAGAGGCAGTGGGTACCGCTGCTCGCGCCCCACCTACCCGTCGCGGTGCCGGCACCGGTCGGGGTCGGCGAGCCGACTGATGAGTACCCGTACCCCTGGACCGTCTGCCGGTGGCTCCCCGGCGCCAACCCCACCGTCGACGACGTGGAGCCCGAGCTGGCGCGCGACCTCGCCGCGTTCGTCACCGCGCTGCGCCGCGTGGACCCGGCCGGCGCGCCACGCGCCGGGCGCGGCGTGCCGCTGGCCGCCCGCGACGAGCCGACCAGGGCCGCCATCGCCGCGTCGGACGGCCTGGTCGACACCGCCGCGGTGACCGCCGTCTGGGCCGACGCCCTGCGCATCCCGCCGTGGGACGGCCCGCCCACCTGGGCGCACGCCGACCTCTCGCCCGGCAACCTGCTGGTCGGCGACGGCCGGCTCACCGCCGTGATCGACTGGGGTATCGCGGGCGTCGGCGACCCGACCGTGGACCTGATCGTCGCGTGGAACCTGCTGCCGGCGACCGGCAGGAAGGCCTTCCGCGACGCGCTCGACGTCGACGGCGACACCTGGCGCCGCGGCCGGGGCTGGGCACTGTCGATCTCGATCATCCAGCTGCCGTACTACCAGCACACGAACCCGGCGCTGGCCGCCAACTCCCGGCATGTGATCGACGAGATCCTGGCCGACTAAGTTACCGGCCAGTAGAGTTGTCGCATGCCGACACTCAAGAACGAGGGCGACGTCTACGTGCTCGACCTCGGCGACGGTGAGAACCGGTTCCACCCGGACTGGCTCGCCGCCATGCACACCGCGCTGGACGAGGTCGAGCGCGAGCCGGCGCCGCTCGTCACGACGGCGAGCAGCCGCATCTACTCCAACGGCCTCGACCTCGACTGGCTCGGCCAGCACGGCGACCAGATGCAGACGTACGTGGCCGACGTGCACGGCCTGCTCGCCCGCATGCTGGCGTTCCCGACCCCGACCGTCGCCGCGATCCCCGGGCACGTGTTCGCCGCGGGCGCCATGTTCGCGCTGGCGCACGACTTCCGCGTGATGCGTGCCGACCGCGGCTTCTTCTGCCTGCCCGAGGTGGACATCAACATCCCGTTCACGCCGGGGATGGCCGGGTTGATCCAGAGCAAGCTCACCCCGGCCACCGCGCACGAGGCCATGACCACGGGCCGCCGCTTCGGCGGTGCGGACGCGGCCGCGGCGGGCCTGGTCGACGAGGCCGTGCCGGAGGAGGACGTGCTGCCGAGGGCGCTCGACCGCGCCCGGACGCTGACCGGCAAGAACCCGCAGACGCTCGCGGCCATCAAGAACCAGATGTACACCGGCCCGCTCCGCAAGCTCCGCGAAAACTAACCGTCGGATCCGACCATTCGCCTCCGCGGGCGCGGGTGGCGGCGGTATCTTCTGCCGCCATGACGATCGACAGTCTCAGACAGGAGATTTCCGCACTGCACAAGGCAGAGTGGACCAACTGGCCGCACGCCCACGGCAAGGCCCGCGACACCCCGACCACCTGGCCGCCCTCCTCGGTGATGACGAGGAGGCCCAGTGGCAGGCCGCCCGGCACTTCTCGGGCACGATCGTCCACCAGACATCGGTGTGGCCGCCCAGCCCGGACGCCTTCGGCTGGCTCATCCGCGTGCTGCGGGTGAAACCGTTGCCGGAGCGCGTGCTCGAGGAGTGCCTCGGTGCGCTGGCCGAGTCGGGACAGTACGTGGGCGAGACGGTCGACACCGTGCCCGAGCTGTCCAAAGGCGCCCGGAAGTGGCTCAGGAAGTTCGGCAAGAAGCACGACGACGAGCACGACCTCGTGTGGGAGGAGTTCCTCCAGACCGACGCCAGCCAGGAGGTCTGGGAGTGGGAGCTCGCCCGCATGGCCACGCTCCGGCCCGCCGTGCTGGAGCTCGCCGCCGAGCTGGCCGGCCGCGCGCCCAAGGCGTGTGACGATCTTCGCGAGGCCTGGCAGGTCAAGTAACAGCTGCTATCGTCGAAGTGGACGAAGGGGATCCACGCGCATGGTGGCTGAGGACGACGTCTCCGGGTGAGCCCGGACCGGCACGCGGTGCCTGAACGGCGCCGCGGGTTTGTCGTGCCCTCGTTCTCAGCCCGTTGCCGGGCGGCTCACGTGCGCCCGCGAACCGTGAAAGTCTCCACATGTCCAAGATCGTTTGTGCCAACCTGTCCTTCTCCTGGCCGGACGGCACGCCCGTCCTCACCGACCTGTCCTTCTCCGCCGGCGCCGGGCGCACCGGCCTCGTCGCACCCAACGGCGCCGGCAAGAGCACGCTGCTCCGCCTGATCACCGGCGAGCTGGCGCCCGACGCCGGTGCCGTCACCGTCGAGGGGCTGCTCGGGTACCTGCCGCAGACGCTGCCGCTCACCGCCGGCCTGACCGTCGCCGAGGTGCTGGAGATCGCCCCGGTCATCGCCGCGCTGGCCGCCATCGAGGCCGGCGACGCGAGCGAGGAGAACTTCGCCGTCGTCGGGAACGACTGGGACATCGAGGAACGCGCCCGCGCCCAGCTCGACCGGCTCGGCCTGGACGTCGGGCTCGACCGTCCACTCGGCACACTCAGCGGCGGCCAGGTCGTGTCGCTCGGCCTGGCCGCACAGCTGTTGAAGCAGCCGGACGTGCTGCTGCTCGACGAGCCGACCAACAACCTCGACCGCGCCGCGCGGCGGCGGCTCTACGACGTCCTGGGCGACTGGAAGGGCTGCCTGCTGCTGGTGAGCCACGACCGGGCGCTCCTGGACCGCATGGACCGGATCGCCGAGCTCGGCCGGTCGGAGCTCACCTTCTTCGGCGGGAACTTCTCCGCCTACGAGGAGGCGAAGCAGGCGGCCCGCGAGGTGGCCGAGAAGAACTACCGCAGTGCCGAGCAGGAGCTGAAGCGCGAGAAGCGTGAGCTGCAGCAGGCGCGGGAACGGGCGCAGAAGCGGGCCAGCAACGCGGCACGCACCAACACCGACATCCCGCGGATCGTGCGGGGCATGCTGCAGCGGCGTGCGCAGGAGTCCGCCGGGCGGGCGAACGACATGCACACGCAACGGGTCGAGGGCGCGAAGGTGCGGCTGGCGGAGGCGGACCGGGCACTGCGTGAGGACGACCCGCTCTCGCTGTCGCTGCCCGACACGACGGTGCCCGCCGGCCGGACGGTGTTCCAGGGGGAGCGGATCCGGGTGCGGGAGCTGTTCACGGAGCTGACCCTGGCGATCCGCGGCCCGGAGCGGATCGCGTTGCTGGGCGCCAACGGCGTCGGCAAGTCCACGTTGCTGCGGGTGATCAGCGGTGACCTGGCACCCGACGGTGGGCTGATGAACCGGGCCGAGGGGCGGATCGCATACCTGTCGCAGCGGTTGGACCTGCTGGACCCGGCACGCAGCACGTTGGAGAACCTGCGTGCGTTCGCGCCCGCGCTCGGCCCGACGGAGACCATGCACCTGCTGGCGCGGTTCCTGTTCCCGGAGGAGCGTGCCCAGCTGCCGGTCGGCGTGCTGTCGGGCGGCGAGCGGCTGCGGGCGACCCTGCTGTGCGTGCTGCGGGCCGAGCCAGCGCCGCAGCTCCTGCTGCTGGACGAGCCGACGAACAACCTCGACCTGGTGAGCGTCGCGCAGCTGACGGGCGCGTTGAACGCCTACCGGGGTGCGTTCGTGGTCGTCAGCCACGACGACCGGTTCCTCGCCGAGCTCGGGATCACCCGGTCGCTGACCCTGGCGGACGGGGCGCTGACCGAGACTGGTCCGCCTCCCCGGATTTGACAGTGTTGGTCCCGACCCAGCGACACCGGCGGACCGCAGGCGGTTGGTGGCCCGCGTGCCGTCACTTTCCCCTGAGGTCACTGCTGATCAGACCAAGACCTGCGTACAAAGACCCACAGGACACGCTCTAGCCGAGCACAGCCCAGCCGAAGGCGGGCAGCACTGCCTGTCCGTCCCGGCGCTCGACCTCGCCGAGCAGCACGTTCCCCGGTGGCACGGGGAAAGTGGTCTCGGCGAGGTTGAGCACGGTCGTCAGGCGTTCGGTGCCGTCGGTGGTGTCCAGGACCGCGGTCGTGTTGGTCAGCTCGCGGACCGTGGTGCGGGCCTCGTGCAGCCACGGGTTCCGCCGGCGCAGGCCGATCAGGTCCTGGTGGAGGCGGAACGTGCCGGCACCCCACGGCGCGAGACCGGCCGGGTCATCGGGAAACCGTGGCCGGACCGCGTCGTCGCCGCCTTCCCGTTCCTCCTTGGTGCCACGGAAAGCCTGCTCGTCGCCGTAGTACACGGCCGGGGTGCCGCCCACGGTGAACAGCACGGCCAGCGCGTGCGGCAGCAGGCGCTCGTCGGCGAGGCGCGTCGCGATGCGGGTGACGTCGTGGTTGCCGACGAACGTGAACGGCACGAAGGAGTCGAGGTAGGTGGCGTGCCGTTTCAGCGCCCACGCCAGCTCGAACAGGTTGCGGTCGTTGAGGCTGCTCCAGATCGCCTTCCACAGCTCGTACTGCGTGACCGCGTGCATGCCCGTCTCGGCGACGATCGCGGGGTAGTCGCCGTGGATGACCTCGCCGACCAGGTAGGCGTCCGGGTGCCGGCTCTTCACGCGGGCGAGCACGTCGGTCCAGAACGGGCGCGGTGTGGCGTAGGCCGCGTCGAGCCGCCAGCCGTCCGCGCCGTGCTCGAGCCAGTGGCACATGACGTCGGTGACGTGGTCGCGGGTGGCGGGGGAGTCGTGGTCCAGCGTCACGAGGTGGTCGTGACCCTCGAAGGTGCCGTGGCCCAACAGTTCCGGGCGGGTGAACGAGCGGGCGGCGTGGTTGAACACCCCGTCCAGCAGGATTCTCAGCCCGTTCCGGTGGGCCGCCTCGACGAGTTTCCGGAAGTCGCTCTCGTCCCCGAGCCGCGGATCGACGCGGTAGTGGTCGACGGTGTCGTACCCGTGCGTCTCGGCCGCGAAGATCGGCCCGAGCGCGAGCCCGGAGGCGCCGAGCCGGATGGCGTAGTCGAGCCAGGACTCCAGCTGTCCGAGGCGGTGCGTGGTGGTGGTCTGGGCGTGCGGCTCGGCGCCGGTGAAGCCGAGCGGGTAGACGTGCCACCAGATGGCGTGGCGGACCCAGTGAGGTGTGGTCACTGCTCAGCCAACCGATCCATGATGACGGCGGCCAGTCCCAGCACCTCGACCTCGAGGTCCGGTAACTCCTCGAGCGCGTCGGCGAGCCAGGCGTCCCGGTGGGCCATGTCCCGCCGCAACGCCTCGGCACCCGCGCGGGTCAGCTCCAGCACCGCGACCCGCCGATCCGTCTCGTTGGGCGACCGCCGAACCAGCCCGGCGGTCTCCAACTCGGCGAACACCCGCGTCAGCGACTGCGGCTGCTGCCGCTCCGCCGCCGCGATCTCGCCGGGACTGCTCGGCCCGTGGCGGCGCAGGTGGCTCAGCACGCCGATCTTGTTGCTGCTGAGGGCGTCATCCGGCCGCTCGGCCCGCAGCCGGCGCGCCAGCCGGGCCACCGCACCACGCGTCTGCCCGGCGATCGCTCGTCGTTGTTGCGGAGTCACACTCTGATAGTAAGTGATCGCGTACTATCCCGTGACATGAGGGTGGCACTGAAGTCCGCCGCGGCGACCATGGCCGCCGCACTGGCCGCGTACGGGTCGGTGCTGTGGCTGTCGCATGCCGTGCTCCTGCGGGTGGACGCGGTCGTCCTGGCGGTGGTACTGGCCGTGGCGTTGGGCCGCCCCGTTGCCAGGACGGACTGGGTGGACCGCGCGGTGGGGCTGGTACTGGTCCCGGCAGTGACGCTGGGTGCCAGCGAAACCGCCCGGCTGATGACCGACAGAGTGATCATAGGCAGCACCCTGTTCGCGGTTCTGGTCGCCGCGACGATCTTCGTACGCCGCTGGGGTCCGCGCTGCACCACAGCGGGCGCCCTGGCCACGGCCCCACTACTGGCGATGTTGATCGTCCCCACACTCCCGACCGCCCGGACCAACATGTGGTGGACGCTCCTGGTAGCGGTGATCGCCTACGCGTGGTCCGCCACCCTCCCGTCGCTCGTTCAAGCGAACTCCGAGCGAAAGTCCCATTCGTGTCCCGGGGGGACCCCCGGTTTCAACGCTACGGCGGGGGACCGACGGTTCTTGGGCGCCGAACGGCAACCGGTAACTGATTCACCTACCGAACCCGAGCGTAAGTCCCATTCGTGTCCCGGGGGGACCCCCGGTTTCAACGCTACGGCGGGGGGACGACGGGTTTTGGGGGCCGA
>Ga0081539_10000912_pt1 | contig 55918 bp, 50 predicted proteins | sample TabmetS4T2R2_FD_71023 | JGI IMG/M metagenome (GOLD analysis project Ga0081539, IMG submission 71023) | Tabebuia heterophylla rhizosphere microbial communities from the University of Puerto Rico - S4T2R2 | ecosystem: Host-associated > Plants > Roots > Rhizosphere ...
CATTTAGCTGCCCCCTGGCGATTTAACTCCTGGACCACGGGCAGGATCTTTTCTGACCAGACGTCGGGCATGATTGGGCCAACGTGCTTGTAACGAATCATGCCGGCTTGATCGATCACATAAGTCTCAGGCGCTCCATAGACTCCGTAGTCGATACCGACACGTCCATCGAGATCGACGGCGCTCGCAGTATATGGATCGCCCAACTCTCCGAGCCAGGCGAGGGCATCTTCGCGTCTGTCTTTGTAGTTGAGACCATAAATCGGAACGATTTTCGATGCGGCATACTTGATCAAGTACGGATGCTCCTCACGGCACGCTATGCACCACGACGCCCAGACATTCAGCAGCCACACCTTCCCGCGCATGTCTTCATTCGAGATCGTCTTCGCAGGTGATTTCAGTTCAGGAACACGAAACGCAGGGGCGGGTTTGTTGATCAAGACGGACTTGAGCTCGTGTGGATCACGCGTGAGCCCGATCGCGAGAAAGACTGCGAGAACGAGAAATATGGCTAACGGAATTAAATACTTCAGCATTTATTAACCACAGATTACACGGATGAAGGCGGATTTGCGACGGATGCAGCAACCGTGCTGGGGATCTCGGAAGCCTTGATTGTCTCACGAGCTTCGCGTTCCTTACGTGCCGCGAGCGCATATCGTCGATCGCTGACTGCAAGGCCGCCACCGAGCGCCATCAGCACTGCGCCAAACCAGATCCAGCCGACAAAGGGCTTGTAGTAAACACGCACGCTCCACGCGCCGCCGCCAACCGATTCACCGAGAGAGATGTAGAGATGACGGAGGATGCCGCTGTCGATCGCCGTCTCGGTCATGACGTTGCCGCTTGCCGTGTAGTTCCGTTTCTCCGGGAACATCTTCTCGATTTCAACGCCATCCTTACTGACGACGATCTCCGCGCGCCCGGCAATGTAGTTTGGCCCTTCAACATTCGTGACGCCGTTAAACCTGAACGAATAACGGCCTGCAGTCACCTCGTCGCCGGGCGACATGCGCACATCCTGTTCAGTCTGGTAACCAGTGACGAGCGTGACACCGACAATGAACACGGCGACGCCGAGATGCGCCACTTGCATTCCGTAATAACTGCGACTCTGCGCGACCAGTTTTTGAGCTGTGCTGAGCTGTCCTGAAGTGACGCGAACTCTTTCCCAAAGGTTCACGAGTATCGTCGTGACGATCCAGATCGCGAGCAACAGTCCCAAACTCACGAGCCACTTGAATCCGCCAAGCACAAACGGCAACACGATCGCGCTGAGCACGCTGATCGCAAAAGCCCAGCGCAAGCGCGTGATGAGATCCGGCAGACTCGCTTTCTTCCAACGCGCGATCGGGCCGACGCCCATGAGAAACATCGCGGGCGCCATCAACGGGACGAAGACGAGATTGAAATACGGTGGTCCAACCGACATTTTTGCGCCGCCAAACACATCGACAATCAACGGGTAAAGAGTTCCGAGCAGCACTGACGCTGCCGCGACAGTCAGCAACACATTGTTCGACAGCAGCAGCGATTCGCGCGACACGACGTCAAACTTACCGCCGACGCCGACCTGCTTCGCACGTATCGCGTAGAGCAGCAACGATCCGCCAATCACAACACCGAGAAAGATCAAAATGAAAATGCCGCGCTTCGGATCGGTCGCGAACGCGTGCACAGACGTGAGCACGCCTGAGCGAACGAGAAACGTTCCGAGGAGGCTCAACGAGAACGCTGCGATCGCGAGTAGCACTGTCCAACTCTTGAAGCCACCTCGCTTTTCAGTAACGGCGAGCGAATGGATCAGCGCGGTGCCGACCAGCCAGGGCATGAAGGACGCATTTTCAACCGGATCCCAGAACCACCAGCCGCCCCAGCCGAGCTCGTAGTAAGCCCAGAAACTTCCCAGCGCGATGCCGCAGGTTAGAAACATCCACGCGACAGTGGTCCATGGCCGCGACCAGCGCGCCCATGTAGCATCGAGACGGCCGCCGATGAGGGCCGCAATCGCAAACGCAAACGCGACTGAGAACCCGACGTAGCCCATGTAAAGCATCGGCGGATGCGCGACCATCGCTGGATCCTGGAGCAGCGGGTTCAGGTCGCGACCGTCAAACGGCACGGGCGAGAGGCGCGTGAACGGGTTCGACGTGAGCAGCATGAAAAGCAGAAAGCCGAAGCTCACGAATCCCATCACGCCCAGCACACGCGCGACCATCTCTTCCGGAAGGTGCCGGCTGAAGAGCGAGACGGCGACAGTCCAGAGCGCGAGCATGAACGTCCAAAGGAGGAGCGAGCCTTCGTGCGAGCCCCACGTTGCCGCGAGACGGTAATGCAGCGGCAGTTGTGAATTCGAGTTGGTGGCGACGTTGAGAACGGAGAAGTCGTTAGTGATAAATGAGTAGCCGAGACAGCAGAATGCGATCGCGACGAAGATAAACTGCGCCTGTCCCGTGGGTGCGGCGAGGGCCATCCATGTGCCGTTGCCGCGCGCCGCTCCGATCAGGGGAAACGTGGCCTGGGTTAGCGCGAGCAGGAGGGCGATGATTAATGCGAACTGACCTATCTCTGGAATCATGTAAGCGTATCTTTAACTCTGCGTAACCTCTGCGATCTCTGCGTCTCTGCGGTGAAATTTACCGCCGAGGCGCAGAGAACGCAGAGGTTACGCAGAGATTTGTTAATTGTCTACGACCGACTTGGCTGCTTCCTGCGCGTGTTTGGCTTTGTCGATTGCCTGTCCGGCTTCGGGAGGCATGTAGTTCTCGTCGTGTTTGGCGAGCACCTGTTCAGCCTGGAACACGCCGTCGGCGCTGAGCTTGCCCTGCGCCACGCAGCCGCGGCCTTCCTTGAATAAGTCAGGAAGGATTCCTTTGTAAACAACCGGAATACTCTGCGCGGTGTCAGTCACGGTGAAGCGCACCGTCAAACCGTCCGGATCGCGTTTGAGTGTGCCTTCCTGAACAAGCCCGCCGACGCGAAACGTGCGATTGATTGGCGCCTCTTTGGCTGCGACTTGTGTCGGACTAAAAAAGAAGACGAGATTATTGCGAAAGGCGCTCGCTACCAAATAAGCTGCAACCGACAGGCTCGCAAGAGCCACAACAATAAAAGCTATCCGCTTATGACGTCGTTTCATTAATACTTCCTCTCAAAACCGGCGCAGAAACGGATTTGGATGATTGCTGCTGCTGTTGTTGCGTCAGCGCTTTCTTCCTCTGCTTCAGGCTGACGACTTCCCAAACAATCGCGATAAGTGAAACGAGATACGATCCCCAAACATAGAAGCCGTAGCCGCCCATCGATAAATCTGGCCAGTTCATGATTAGACTCCTACCTCCGCGAATCGCGAAGCGTTCTGTTCACGTTCAAGGATAATGCATCGCAAGCGAATCAGCACAACGGCCACGGAGTAGAGCCAGCACGCCGCGAGCATGATCAGCAGCGCCGCCAGCATCGAGCCGCGGATCGTTGGTTTCTGTAAGATGCGAATCGTGGCGCCCTGGTGGAGCGTGTTCCACCACTGCACCGAGAAATAAATGATCGGCACATTGATGACGCCGACGAGCGCGAGCACGGCGCCCGCGCGATCTGCACGACGCGGATCATCGATCGCTGCCTGGAGGGAAATGAAGCCGATGTAGAGGAAGAGCAGGATTAGGGTTGACGTCATGCGCGCATCCCAAACCCACCACGTGCCCCACGTCGGTTTGCCCCAGAGCGCGCCGGTGATGAGCGAGATCGCGGTGAACATCGCTCCCGTGATCGCGAGGGATGAGGCCATCATCGAGGAGAGACGCGCGTTGAACGCCCAGCCGATGCCTGCGTAGATTGCCATCAGCACGTATAGAAGCATTCCCATCCACGCTGCCGGAACGTGAATGAAGATGATCCGGTAGGCGTCGCCCTGCTGGAAGTCGGTCGGCGCGATGAAGAAGCCGACGAACAGGCCGGTAGCGAAGAGCAGTGCGGCCGGGATCGCGAACCACGGGATCAGCTTCCCCGCAAGCGGGTAGAACATTGCTGGTGATGCGTATTTGTAGATGTTCATAGCTTTTAAGAAATAGGTCCTATAGGACGTATTCGACCTATGTTTTATTCCAACGAAATCCTTAACGCCGCCGCCGTCGCCCAGAGCGAAAACAAGAGCGATACGATCGCAAATGCTCCGAGCAAGGACAGGTGGGCCGACGGGCTCGTCCCCATCACACTCGCTTCCACCGCGCCTGCGCCGAAGATCAGCGCCGGGATGTAAAGCGGCAACACCAGCAACGAAATCAACACGCCGCCACCACGAAGCCCGAGTGTCAATGCTGCTCCGACTGATCCAATCAAACTCAACACCGGTGTGCCCACCAGCAGACTCACAAACAAAATCCACAACGTCTCACGACTGAGATCGAATTGCACCCCCACAAACGGCGCAATCAACACGAGCGGCACTTCCGCTACGATCCAGTGCGCGAGCGTCTTTCCAAGCACCACGAGAAACAACGGCTGCGGCGTCAACAACAACTGCTCCAATGTTCCGTCCTGATAATCGTTGGCGAACAGCCGTCCGAGCGAAAGCATCGACGCCAGAAGCGCCGCGACCCAAACCACGCCCGGCGCGATCGTTCTGAGCAACTGCGTCTCTGGTCCGATGCCGAGCGGAAACAAGCTGACGACAATCACAAAGAAGAAAACCGTCGACAGCATGTCGGCGCGGCGGCGCCACGCCAGCATCAGATCGCGCCAAACGATCCAGCGCAACATCGATAAGCTCGAAGGTGCGTTCACGTTGTGAGTTCGAGTCGTTTGGTGCGGCTGGCCTGCAACTCCAGCTCCTGGTGCGTTGCTACGATTGCGATGCCGCCACCGGCCACGTGGTTTTCAATCAAAGATCTAACAAGCGAAACCGCGCCTTTGTCCAATGAAGTCAGGACCTCATCCAGCAGCCAGAGCTTCGTATTACAAACAAGAAGACGCGCCAGCCCCACTCTTCTTCTCTGGCCTTCTGACAAGAGTCGTGCCGGAAGCGACTCACGACCAGCCAGACCCATCTGCCCAAGCGCTTCGAAAGCGCGGTCTTTGCTCACCGGCACGCCGTTTACGGCGTTTGAGATTCGCAGATTTTCGACGGCGCTTAGCTCGTCTTTTATGCCATGACGATGTCCGAGGTAAGTCACCTGAGCGACATATTCCTCACCCAATGAGCGAATATTCGCACCTTCCCACTTGATCTGGCCTTCTGCCGGAGTGAGAAGCGTGCACAGGATCCGGAGCAAACTGGTTTTGCCGCTGCCGTTTGGTCCGGTGAGCTGGACGAACGTTCCCGGAGACACTGACAGATCGAGTCCGCTGAAAAGCCTGCGATCTCCGCGCACGCAGCCGAGCTTACTGACCTCTAATATATTGTCGTCCTCCGCGGCTGATTGTAACACTCGGACGTCAAGTGTGTGTGCCACTCGGGATACAAGTGTAGGGGTGGCCCTCTGTGGCCACCCGTGGGTGGATTATTCAACGCACGGGTGGCCACGGAGGGCCACCCCTACAGTTGTATCGATAAGCCGCCCACGCCCCAATTAGTCAGTTTTCGTACGGGGCTCGACGGGGCCGTTTATGCGCAGCCATTCCAGCCATCCGCCTTGCAAGACTTTCACACGTTTGAACCCACTGGCTTGCAGGATCTGCGCGGCGGCGATGCTTGACTGATCTTTCGGGCAAGCGCAGTAGGTAACGATTTCGCGATCCTTCGGCAGATCCTTTAGCGGCGGAAAAACAAGTCGCGACTTCAACTTTCGCAGTTTGAAGTGAATCGCGCCTTTGACAGTCGTCGTGGCGGCCGCGTAACCCTCGGAGCTGCGGACGTCAATGATCGTGACTGGATTATTGCTTGCAACTTTCGCTTTCAGCTCTTCCGCACTAATCATCTCCACAGGCGCGGCGGTCTGCGCCTGGGCCGCGATCGCTGTCAAGCCGATGACGATCAGTGCAAGCATCGAATGTCTCACAGTGCTCATATCTGCCTCCTTGTACTCATCTCATCGTGCGTGGCTTGTGGAAGACACCAGGCGTTTCTTCGGTGCCCTTGAACGTCTTCGGGTCATACCACGAATAAGTCGCTTGCGCGTAGTAAAGATAGCCGGCATCACCTCTAACAGTCTCGCTGATCAAATCGCCCTGTGGCCGCGGTAATTTTCTGCCGCTGTTTTCAGTGACGAAATCCTTTGGACTGTGGACTTTTAGATCATTACCGACGACGTCCTTGAGCACGAACGTTTGGGTTGCTTCAGGATCGCGCCAGTGATTCGCGCCATACCCGTGAATGACGGCGAGCAAACTTTCATCTTTGTCTATGCGCAATTGTTTCCGATCGCTTTTACCGGCGCGCGGTTGTCGCACAAGCCACGGCGGCAACTCCTGGTTCATCTCGTCAAGCTTTACGGGTTTAATGACAACAGCGATGTCCTGTGAACCGTCGCCGTTAAAGTCGCCCGCGAGGAAGCTCGGATTGTAACTGGTGTCGAGGACTGCAGCGTCTTTGAAGATTCGTTTCACGGCTGCCTGTACTTCAGATTGTTTAGCGGCTGAGGCTGGAACCGTTAGTGCAGCCGGTGTCGATTGGGGCGTCGCTTGGTATGCCGGGGGCGGCGCTTCCGCGACCTGGCGCTTTGAAGAGCTACAGGCACAAAGCGTTAATGCCAGAACAATCAGGATGAGAGCTCGCATTTAAAATTAACCTCTTGCTGTTTTGTAAAACGAAGCCCGCCGGAGATCGTCCGGCGAGCTTCGGGATAGTGCCTCGTCAGTTCGTTTGCCGCCGGTGGATCATAACGACAACACGAAAGCAATCAGATCGTTCCGCTGTGCCGCGGTCAAGGCATTGAAGTTATTCCTCGCTGTCGTTGCCTGGCCCGCATGCAGTTGGATCGAATCAAATATCGTCACGTTCAGGCCTTCATGCATGAGCCTGTTGCGTGCACGAATGCCCCATAGCGGCGGCGTTCGCAATTGATTGGCTGAGCCCTGTCCAGCGTTCTGAACAATGCCATCGCCCGTGCCGATATCGTGTAGCGCAAAATCGCTGAACGGGTGGATGATCTTGTTGCCGAGAGCTGCCGGAACCGTGAACGCGCCACCATTGATGGACGTTCCCGGAGCTGCCGTCACGAAAGTCCGGGTGTGACAAACATTGCAGCCCACCGAGTTGAAGAGCGAATCGCCACGGGTCGCAGCCGCCGGAATCGGGTTCTGACGACCAGGAGCACGCGTGGCTGCCATGAAGTCGGCAAACGCCAACACGTCGTCGCCATCATCCTCAGGATCCGCAACGGGATCGAAAGGCGACGGGAACGTCACGTTGATCACGCCTTCAGCCGTGCTGGCCGGGTTCTCATGCGTTCCGGCATCCGCGGCGCTCGAGCTTCTGCCGCCGAAACCGTCGAACGGATTAGTGATGCCCATTTCGTTCAGATAGGCATCGCCCGCGAACGAGAGCAGACTCGCATGTTGAGCTTTCCAACCGAACCGGCCGATGCGAAGCGCGTTATTGGCTTCGGTCACCGGAACCTGCGCGAGAGTGCCACGTTGTGCGAGCGGTTGTGCCGCGACGTTGTCCTGGATTGTCTGATTGGCAATAGCCTCGATGAAGCCATCGCCCAGAGTGCTTAGTGTGACGCGGAATGCTTTGACGGTCTCAGCCGTGGAGATGTGTTCCACGATGTCTGAATCCGTCGCACGAGCATGAATTAGCTGCCCGCCGGGGGCGTCAACGAATGCGCCGTTGGTAATGTGCCCAGCCCTGAATTCCATCTGCTGGCCGAAAGCGCCCACGTCAACTGACTGGTGACATTCAACACAACCGACGTCGTTATAAGTTGGTCCAAGACCGTCGGCGATGGTCTCGCGTTCCGAGAAGATGAATTTGTTGTCTTCGAATCTGCCGTTTCCGCGCGCGGTGGGTGCAACAGGTTCGTTGACGCATTCGACGATCGGTGTACCCTTTACGCCGAAGCCGTTGAACAGGTCATCGGTTTTGGCGTCCATGTCGGTAGTCGGTGCCTCGGTTGCAGTCTGACTTTCGACAGTTTGGGGCGAGCTTAAAGGTACGACGAGCGCGAGCGCGAATAGAACTAGAGTAAGGATGGGTAGAGCTTTCCTCATTTTGACTTTGACCTCCTAGGAGCTACAAACGGGTTGCGACGCAAAACCTACAGTTAGCCCGTCGGCAAAACTGCACAGTTCTGCTCTAGTTTTGGTGAAAAACCCTGCTTGGACTTGGTACAGAGGCAGCTCAAGTCTTAGGGGGTTCGACCAGAGTTAAGAGTCCCCTCACGAACAAGCAAACCAAGGCTTAGCCCTAGTTGTGAGAGAGAAGAGTAGAGGCGCGGTCTCTGCTCGAGTAGTAAATCGAATTAGCTGGGCAGTACTTAGAAAGTCGGGAGGCCCCGCACTCTATTCTCGTTTAGGATCAATGTCAAGAAAATTATGTCCGGCAGATTACAGGGACGATGGAGATCAGGTAATCTGTGTAACTCGTGGGTAAACACATACATAAAAGCTATCCGTTCACGGCCATTGTCGGGCAGGAAGAGATGAAACTCGCCCTGCTGCTGAACGTCGTCGATCCGTTGATTGGCGGCGTCTTGATCATGGGTCATCGTGGGACTGGGAAGTCGACGGCGGTGCGTGCCCTCGCTGACTTGTTACCGCAGATCGAGGTCGTTGCCGGCTGTCCTTATAACTGCGATCCGAAGGGCGAGCTGTGTGATCAGTGTCGGGGTTCGAAGATCACTTCAGAAAAGACTTCAGTGCCGGTGGTTGAGCTGCCTCTGGGCGCCACTGAGGATCGAGTTTGTGGGACCATCGACATCGAGCGCGCGCTTTCAGCGGGTCGCAAGGCTTTTGATCCGGGTCTGCTGGCGCGCGCGAATCGCGGGTTTCTCTACATCGACGAAGTGAACTTGCTCGAAGATCATCTCGTCGATTTGTTGCTCGACGTGGCGGTCACCGGAATCAACAAGGTCGAGCGTGAAGGAGTTTCTGTCGAGCATCCGGCGAGTTTTGTTTTGATCGGCTCGGGAAATCCGGAAGAGGGTGAGCTTAGACCACAGCTACTCGACCGTTTTGGACTGCACGCCGAAGTCACGACTGAAAATTATCTACAGAACCGAATCGATATAATTGAGCGTCGTGACGGTTTCGATCGAGATCGTGACGCGTTCTGTAAGTCGTATGAAGCGGACCAGGAACAACTCCGCAAACGGATCACGCGGGCGCGTGGGAATCTCGTCAAGATCTCTGTCGAGCGACCGGTGTTGGAAAGGATCGCGCAGCTCTGTGCCGATTTGAAAGTCGACGGTCATCGCGGTGAGCTGACAATCATGCGTGCGGCGCGTGCACTTGCCGCGTTCGAAGGCCGTCGCGCTGTGACCGACGATCACGTGAAGCGGGTGTCAGCGATGGCGTTGCGGCATCGTTTGCGTCGTGATGCGCTGGATGAGACAGCGACGAGCGAACAGATTCAGCAGGCTGTCGATGAAGTGTTTCCGACGTCGCCTCAGCAGCAGCAACAGTCGATTGGGAATGGCGGTGGGGATACGCAGAATCTTGATCGGCCGGGAAAAGTTAATAAAGACGCACCGCGGCAGCGCCGGTCGGCGTCGGGAAGCAGCTCGCGACCGAATGAGGCGGACGTTTTGTCGCCGCCGGCGGTTGAGCGGAAGTCGAGCGAGGTGAAGCTCGACGAACACCTTCGGAGCACGGATCGTGCTGAGAAGTCACGATCTTTAAGTCGACGTGCGAGTGGAGGGAAGGCGGCGCTGGTCCAACAACGTGGCAGGTACACGCGCGCAGTCACATTCAAAAGCTCAGGCGCGCGGATCGCGATCGATGCGACGTTGCGCGCGCTGGTTGGCCTCGAGCGACGCCTCGCGCCCGTCAGCTCAGAGGCGCTGCGTTACAAGCTTCTCAAACATAAGAAGGGGACATTGTTCGTTTTCGCGATCGACGCATCGGGCAGCATGGCTGCGAACCGCATCGCGCGCGCAAAGAGCACGATTCTGAAGTTGCTGAGGAAGTCGTACCTGAATCGAGACAGCGTGGCGATCGTTTCATTTCACGGCACGACTGCAAACGTTGATCTGCCGCCGTCGCGAAGTATCCTGCGTGCTCGACGCGTGCTCGACTCGCTGCGAATGGGCGGCAGCACGCCACTCGGGCTGGGGCTCGTGACGACGATCGAGTTGCTGGAGCTCGTGGGGAACAAGTTTGGTGAAACAGTCGTGTTGCTATTTACTGATGGACGATCGAATGTGCCGCTCAGGCGCGGTGGTTTGAACCTGCGGGCGTTCAGGCAAGTAAAGATCGAGTCGGAGCTGAGAGAATTGACGGTCGCGCTGCACCGGACAAAAGCCCGCATAGTCGTCGTTGACACGCAAAAAGAATTCGAGTCTGCTGAAGAGACGCGGCGTCTGGCAAGTATTCTGAACGCGCGGTTCGTAAAAATCGCGCCCGCCAATCCGTGAAATCTGTGGTTAAAGATTCAAACGAAGAGCGCGATCGAAAGGTCTTCGCGCTTTATGAGCAACTGGTTGACATCGAACAGCGGTTGATACCCACTGGTCTGCACATTTTTGGCCGTCCCTCATCCGCAGGAGAGAAAAAGGATCTGCTGAAGATGATCGCGTCGTTCGATCGTCCCGAAGCAGGCGCCAAGGCAATACCCGAAGAACTGCTCGACAACGCAGTACGAGAGTTCCTGGAGAATGGTATCGATGCGGCCGTGAGACTGACCGGCGAAGCTTCACGGCCTGTCTTCAATTTACTTGAGACTGTCTGCACCAAACTTCAGACGAATAATGAGATCGACTCACTCGTGCGTGCCCTGCGTGGCGAGTTCATCGAGCCTGGTCCAGGCGCCGACATCATTCAAAATCCTGACATTCTTCCCACCGGTAGAAATACACACGCGATCAATCCGTACGGCGTACCTTCCGCTGCCGCGTTTGCACGCAGTGAGGTCGTCGCAAACAGTCTGCTTGATCGCTACAAAAACGAGAATGGCCGCTACCCCGAAGCGATGGCGCTCGTTCTCTGGGGACTCGACAACATCAAGACGCAGGGCGAAGGTGTGGCCCAGGCGCTGTGGCTGCTCGGCACGCGCCCTGTGCGCGATGCTTTAAATAGGACTACGAGCGTCGAGGCGATTCCGCTTGCGGAGCTCGGCCGCCCGCGTATCGATGTGGTGATGACAGTCTCAGGTATCTTCCGCGATCTGTTTAGTCCGACTGTTGAGCTGCTCGACAAGGCGGTGCGGCTCGTGGCCCAACTCGACGAGCCAGGCGAGCTCAACTACGTCCGGAAGCATGTGTTACAGCAGATGGAAGAAACGCGTTGCGAGGTTGATGAGGCTGCAGTGCGCGTGTTTTCGAATGCGCCGGGAAACTACGGCACGAATGTGAACTTCATGGTGATGGATTCGCAATGGGAACGCGAGGAGACGCTCGGAGATCTGTTTGTGACGCGCAAGTGTTTCGCGTATGGCCGTGATTCGAAAGGGCGCGGATTTGCGGGTAGGGAAGCGCGCGTCGCGATGGACCGGGCGCTTTCACGTGTCGAAGCGACGTATCAAAACATCGACACGTTCGAGATTGGTCTGACGGATGTCGATCACTATTTTGAGTATCTCGGCGGTGTGTCGAAGGCGGTGGAAAAGCGCGCGAAGGCGCGACCTGCGATCTATCTGTCAGATAGCTTGTCGCGTGAAGTGAAGATTCGAACGTTGGAAGAGACGGTGCGTTTGGAGACGCGTGCGAAGACGCTCAATCCGAAGTGGTATGAAGGGATGTTGAAGCATGGGTTTCGTGGCGTGGCGGAGATTGAGAACCATGTGTCGAACACGTTTGGGTGGAGTGCGACGGCGGATGCCGTTGATGATTGGGTTTACACGGAAGTTGCAAACACGTTTCTGTTTGATGAGCAGATGCTTGAGCGCTTGCGGGATCTGAATCCACACTCAGCGCATTCGTTAGCGCAGAGATTGTTGGAGGCGAACGGGCGTGGGTACTGGGAGGTTGATGAAGATGTGTTGGAGCGCTTGCGGGAAATCAGTCGCAGTTTGGAGGATCAGCTCGAAGGCGTAGCGTAGTTGGTCACAGGATTTACAAGATTTTTCATGATTAAGAAAGATCATGTGAATCCTGAAAAAATCTTGTTACTCCTGTTCTAATGAATATTACTGTTCTCTACGTCGGCTCGAGTTTACTGGCGCCGCTGAAGAGCGCGGAGCGCGAGATCAATCGTGTGCATAAGCTGGAGCTGAGTGTGGCGGCGTATAACTTCGGTTCGCCGCTTAGTGATGGGGAGTGGGCGGAGGTTGAGCAGGATTTAGAGGAGTCGAATATCGTTTTTGTCATTCATGTGATGGATGGCGAGAATGCGTCGCGGCTTGTTTCCGCGCTCGATCGAATTAAAAACGACGCCGTGATCGTGATTAACTGCATGCCGGAGCTCATGCGCCGCACGCGCATGGGACGCCTGGACATCTCGACGTTCGGCAAACAGAACGGTAAGGGTGGGAAGTTGTTGCGGTCGGTGGGCTCGTGGGTCGGGAGCCAGGCACGCCGTGGGAAGTCTCAGGACAAACACACGCAGTATCTGAAACTCGTCGACCGCTTGCCGGGCATACTCAAGTTTGTGCCGACAGCGGGTGCGTTAACCGACGCGAAGCATTACCTGTATCTCTTCTGTTACTTCCTCCAACCAACGCCGCAAAACATTCAGTCGATGCTGCTCTACGCGCTCGTGCACTACACAGGCGATGCGCGCGTGAAGAAAGTTCGCGTGCCGAAGCCTGAGCAGATGCCGTCAGTCGCGATCTATCACCCGAACGCGCCGTCGTTGTTTCAAACATTTGCCGCATATCGCAAGTGGTATCGCAGACCGCTCAATCGCGAATCGACAATCGGCCTGCTGCTGATGCGTCCACAGGTGATTAGCAAAACGACAAAACACTACGACGCGCTCATCAACGCGATTGAAGCCGAAGGCCTGAGCGTGATCCCCGCGATCGCGACGCTCATGGACAACCGCGAAGCAGTCTCAAAGTTTTTCGTCGAGATAGGCGATGCCAAAGCGCGCGTGAGCCAGATCGTTTCGTTGACTGGTTTCAGTTTTGTCGGTGGACCGGCGATGAACGACAGCGCCGCCGCATCCGAGTTCTTGCGCGAGCTGAACATCCCGTATCGCTCGGCGGTCAGTCTTGACACGCAGACGATCGAAGCATGGTCGGATTCGCAGACTGGCTTGAATCCAGTTCAGGCAGGCATGCAGATCGCGATTCCCGAGATCGACGGCGCGACCGAGCCGTTCATCTACGGCGGTATTCCCACTCGTGGCCAGGAGCCAATCGCGCTCGACGATCGCTGCCAGCGACTTGCACGTCGCATGAAGCGCTGGAACAAGTTACAAACCGCACCTCGCCAAGACGTGAAACTCGCGATCGTGTTGTTTTGCTTTCCGCCGAACAAAGGAAACATCGGCACCGCCGCGGATCTCGACGTCTTTCCGGGCGTCTTCGACGTGCTCAAGCGTCTCGACGCAGAAGGTTACCGAGTAGAGCTTCCTGATTCCGCCGATGATCTGCGCGAGAGAGTTAATGACAACACCGCGTATCGCATGAACGTTCAGGAATATCGCCGTCTCTGTCCGTACGTCAGGGAAGTCGAGCGTGACTGGGGCCCAGCGCCGGGCGCGATTAATACATTTGGTAAGGACTTACTAATCCAGGGTCTGCAATTAGGGAACGTCTTTATCGGAGTGCAACCAACTTTTGGCTTCGAAGGTGACCCGATGCGGTTGATGATGGCGCGCGGCGGCTCGCCGCATCACGGCTTCATGGCGTTCTACACCTACCTCTCGAGAGTCTTCAGGGCTGACGGTGTGATTCACTTCGGCACGCACGGCGCGTTGGAGTTCATGCCGGGCAAGCAGATCGGACTCTCGGGCGAATGCTGGCCGGATCGATTGATCGACGAGCTGCCGAATTTTTACATCTACAGTGTGAATAATCCTTCCGAAGGCTCGATCGCCAAGCGCCGCTCGTACGCCGAGCTCATCTCCTATCTCACACCGCCGATCGAAAATGCGGGATTGTATAAAGAATTGGCGGGTCTCAAGGATCTCGTGATGGCGTATCGCCAATCAACAAATGAATCCGAGCGAGATCGGCTATATCAGTCCATCGAAGCGCTTCGCGCGCAAACGCATTTTTAACCACGGATAACGCGGACAAAATCCTGCGGATTTACGCGGTGGATGAAAGTCTCGACACCGTCGATCGCGATCACGGGGATGTCGTACTTATATTTTCTGAGCAGCTCCTCATCAGATTCGATGTTCACCTCCTCGAGTGTGAACTGATCGCTGCAACCAGCCGACAGGATCGCCGCCTTCGCTTCATCGCAAAGATGACAGCCGGAACGCGAATAAATGAGCACATGACGTTTTGACATCGATACTTCTTGCCAGAAGTTCAGGAAATTATGTATAAATAACGCCGCCGACCATATTATATTTTGTTTTGTTAGGTGCGGCGCTCTTCATGTTTAAGCTAATAATTCGTTTTACTGCGCAGAGAGGAATCCCTGTAGGTGAAGTTGTATAAGTAGCCCTCTGTTAGTAAAGTCGAAGTGTACCCGCGGAAGAAGTTCGCTTCACCTGGCAATTCGGAATTGATTCGACGGAGGTCTGGACTTGGATAGTCAAGCCGATCAATTGTCCGCCCCGAGTGTAACTGCGGCGCCACGCGCCGCGACGTCCGCAAAACCTGCGGCCCCGGTCGCCGCGGTGGAGACGACTTCTGATCCTCCGGTGAATAAGATGCGCCGCCGCATCGTGTGGGCCACTGTCGCTGGGGCACTCACAACGTTCTTCCTGATGTTCGTGCGGTTCTTTCTGCCGCGCTCGATTCTTGAACCTTCTAGCATCTTCCGTATCGGCGCGCCTGCCGATTACGCGCTTGGTGTCGACACCAAGTGGCAGCAACAGTATCGCATCTGGGTGACGAGAACTTCCGACCGTCTCTTCGTCATTTATGCGCGCTGCACGCATCTCGGTTGCACGCCCGACTGGAAGGCCAGTGAAAACAAGTTCAAATGCCCTTGCCATGGCAGTGGCTACGACAGCGAGGGCATCAACTTCGAAGGACCCGCGCCGCGCCCGATGGATCGCGCGAAGGTTGCACTAGACGCAGAAGGACAGATCGTGGTCGACATTGGCACTCTGTACGAGTGGCCGAAAGGCGAGAAGAGCGAGTTTGACGATGACGGCGCTTTCATAAGGGTATAAGGCCACAAACTGAAGCCGATGGATAACGATCCAAAAGAGACAAAACAACTCACGACCACCGAAGAAGGCGACAATCGCAGCCTGATCGAGAAGGTCAAGCAAACCGGCGGCTCGCTGAAAGAACGCGCGATCGAAGAGGCGAAGGAATATAAGGATCCGCAGGACACGCAGCTTTGGAAGTCGATCTTCCGCGTCTCGCATGACCGCTCCGACCCGCGCAACCGCTCGCTCGCGATTCTTTCAAACGTCTTCCTGCACCTGCATCCCGCGAAGATCAATCGCGACGCGGTGCGCTACCCGTTCACCTGGGGCATGGGTGGAATCACGTTCTATCTCTTTATCGTGCTGACGTTTACCGGGGTGTTGTTGATGTTTTACTACCACCCGACGAAAGCCGACGCGTTTCGCGACATTCTGTATCTCGAGCACGACGTCCCGTTCGGCAAGCTGCTGCGTAACATGCACCGCTGGGCCGCGCACCTGATGGTGATCACGACCTGGCTACACATGTTCCGCGTCGTGTTGACGGGTTCTTACAAGCGGCCACGTGAGTTTAACTGGTGTGTGGGTGTGGTGTTGCTCGTGCTGACCCTGCTGTTGTCGTTCACGGGTTACCTGCTGCCCGACGATCAGCTCGGTTTCTGGGCGGTGACAGTGGGAACAAACATGGCGCGCGCGACGCCGATGCTCGGTCACGAAGGTCCGTTCGGGCCGCAACTGGGTTTGACTGCTTACAACGACGTGCGCTTCGGACTGCTCGGCGGGTCGATTGTCGACTCGAACGCGCTCTTGCGCTCGTACATCTGGCACTGCATCGGTATTCCGCTCGTGGCCTCGATATTCATGGCCGTACATTTCTGGCGCATCAGGAAAGACGGAGGCATCTCCGGTCCCGCGCCAGTGATGCTCGAATCGGAGATGAAGGCAGTAGCGAAGAAGAAATGATCTCTGCGTAACCTCTGCGTTCTCTGCGCCTCTGCGGTGAGAGAACAAGTTAAACCGCAGAGACGCAGAGAACGCAGAGGTTACGCAGAGAAGACTGCTATGCGAAGATTCATCAATAAGTGGACCATTCTCGGAGTGCTCCTGGTGATCGTCGCGCTCTGGGCGATTAACGTCCACGACTGGCACCAGCTTTGGACTATCTCGTCGGCCCCCGACAACATTCCCATCGTCGCGATGCTGTTCCTCGTGCCGTTCTTCACCTGGATGGGCGTCAGGCAGGCGGTGGCCAACGACCGGCTCATCGAAGAGCTGGAAGCAGACACTAAACTGGCGAAGACACACCATCGCAAAGTCGAGCCATGGAGACCGGGTTGGGCGCGGGAACTACACGTTTGGCCCTACCTTGTCCGAATTGAGTTTCTGGCCACCGTGATCGTCACGGTGGTTCTTTTTATTTGGTCAATCAAGCTCAACGCGCCGCTCGAAGAACCAGCCAATCCAAACCTGACGATGAACCCGTCGAAAGCGCCGTGGTACTTCCTCGGTTTGCAGGAAATGCTGGTTTACTTTGATCCGTGGATCGCAGGCGTCGTGATGCCGTCGATCATCATGGTCGGTTTGATGGTCTTTCCGTACGTCGATTCGAATCCACTCGGCAACGGTTACTACACGCTCAGACAGCGTCGCTTCGCGCTCTGGATGTTTGGCGCGGGCTTTTTGATGTGGATTGTTCTGATTGTGATCGGCACGTTTATTCGTGGACCCGGCTGGATCTGGTTCTGGCCGGGACAGACGTGGGACCACAACGCAGTCGTGTTCGACAAGAACGTCGACCTGCACGACATGATCGCGCAAAGCTCGGTCGGCAAAGCGCTGCATCTCGGATTTCTCGCGCAGAACCCGGGCAAATTTATTTTTGGATTGATCGTCGTCAGTGGCTTCTATCTCGTGGGTGCGCTGTTCTTTCACTGGCTGATGACGGTCGACTTCAAAAAGATGAGACTGCCGCGCGGCTTCAGTCTTACTGAGCTTCATCGCGCCCTCTTTCCGAAGAACGCGTTTGAGCAGAAGATCCTGTCGCGCACGAGCCTGCTGCAATACCTGACGTTTCAATTTTTCGCGGTGAGCGTGTTGCTGGCGTTGCCAGTCAAACTCATTTTGCGTCTGGCTCTAACCATAAAGTATGTGTGGGTAACTCCCTGGTTCAATATATGAGGAGCGTGGAGGGAAGGTCATAGTGGCTGAATCACCGGAGCCTCGCGAGTCATTAATCAAAAGGGAAGAAGATCTACCGGCAGCGGATCCGATTGCCGGCAAGTCGACCAGCGGCTGGATGCTGGTGAGCGCGCTGTTGCTGACGATTTCCATCGCGTATGCGCTATGGGATGAAGCGTTTGGCCAGCGGCCCTGGAAGGGAATGCAGAAGGAGTTTGTCAGCCGCTACACGCGCTATCTCGATAGCATCAAGAGCGACGCCGGTAAGAGCGAGACGGACATCAAAGAGAGTCCCGAGTATCAACAGCTCGATGCCGAAGAGAAGGCTGCGCGAGAAGCAGTTCAACCTGAAATCGATCAGATCGATGCGGATGTAAAGATTACGCAAGCGAAGCTCGATGCCATTACTGACCCCTTTCAAAACCAGCGTGGTCGTCTGACCGTCATCAATTACAACGTTGAAACTACAGACGGTTCGGCGAAGGCGCGCTGGCGTGATCGCGCGGAAGCGAAGAGGCGGGAAGTAGTCACTATCGAAGTGCCTTCCGACGATGGTAAGTCAACGAAGGAGGAGCAATTCGACTACGCCAAACTCGAGAAGACTTACAACGACTTGCGTGACCATAAGTCCGAACGCCTGTCGCGAAAAGCCGAATTGCTGAAGACCCCGTCCGAGCTGGCGAAGAAACGTGACGACTATTTAAAGAATCATCTGATCGGTCTTGGGCCAGTGGCCATCGAGGGTCTGAAGACCAAGATGGCTAATTACGACTATTCGATTCTCGGCCATCAGATCAGCGTCAATGCTTACAACATCGTCGACCGTTGTGAAGTCTGTCACGCAGGCATTCGTGAGCCGTTGGATATAAAGCCCGCGAGCATGAAGTCCTCGAACGGAACTGAAGACGCGATGTCGCGTGCGTTTGTCAGCCATCCGAACAAAGAAATCCTTCAGCTACACAATCCCGAAAAATTTGGTTGTGCGAGTTGTCACTGGGGCAACGGCCGCGCGACGACAACTGACGAGAAAGGACATGGCCGCCATCGTTTCTGGCTGTGGCCCATGTTCGAGAAAGAGAACACGGAAGCCGGCTGCCAGCAGTGTCACGCGCGCGATCGCGTCACGCAGGGAGCTGAGACGTTGAACCTCGGTCGCGACCTGTTTGCACAGCGCGGCTGCATGGGTTGTCATCGCTACGAAGGTTTCGATCGCGAAACAGATGCGCTCGCCGGCACGAATCAGCAGATCGGCCAGCTTCGTGATCAGATGACGGCGAACGAGAAACAGATTCTGGCCGACACACAAGCCTCAGGATCGGAGAAGGCAACTGCAGACGAGATCAAGAAGCTTTTGGCCCACGCCGAGAGCCTGCGCGTGACGAATAGCCTGCTTGCTGCGCGTATCGATCAGTTGAACCTGCAATCCAAGTATCAAATGCAGGATGTGAAGAAGGTTGGACCAAACCTCAAGGACGTTCGCGTCAAGCTGCGCAAAGAGTGGGTGCCGGTCTGGCTCGAGAACCCGCAGGGCTTTCGCCCGGGAACGAAGATGCCGACGTTCTGGCGCTTCGCAACCTTTCCGGAAAACTACGCGAACGCTCCCGCGCAGCACATGCGCGATAAGGACAATGCGGACCAGATTCAGGCAATCGCTGCTTACCTGTGGCAGGACAGCTTCGACACCAAGCTTCCTACACAGCCGCAAGGCAACGCCGGCCACGGCAAGGAACTATTCGAGAGCCGCGGCTGTCTCGCTTGCCATTCGATCGGTGAAGGCGCGAGCAAGATGGGCGGCGACTTCGCCGCTAACCTGCAACGCGTCGGTGAAAAGGCTAACTTCGATTACATCGTGCGCTGGATTCACAATCCGCGCGAACGCGTTGCGCCTTACTGTCCTAAAGAAAAACGTGATCTGACGCCTGACGATTACGCGAAGAAGAACCTGCCGTTCCAGTTTGACACTGAGCTGCACTCACGCTGCCCAAACGACGGCGCTGAGCTGCAAGTGCAGAACATGACGGTGATGCCGAACTTCCGTCTCTCTGAGGGAGACGCGCGCGACATCGCCACCTATCTCTTCTCGCTCTCGTCGCCTCCGAGTTATGCGTCCGCTGATTACATGGACAATCCGCAGTTGAAAGACAAGGGCAAGGCGCTCATCAAGCAGTACGGCTGCGCGGGCTGTCACGAGATCCGTGGATTTGAGGACGAGCAGCGCATCGGTAAGGAGTTAACTGTTGAAGGCGCGACCCCGATCGAGCGACTCGACTTCGCGTTGCAAACGAAGCGCGCCGAAGAAGGTCATGACCCGCTGAACCTGCACGGCAAGCCCGCTGCTGAAGGTGAAGGAGAGCAGGCTCAGAAAAACCATGCGGAGGCGGAAGAGAAGCCCTGGTACAACCACAAAGGCTTCTTCGAGCACAAGATCACGCAGCCGTCGATCTACGACGAAGGCAAAGAGAAAGATCCGAAGGATCGCCTGCGCATGCCGCAGCCGTTTCTGACACCGCAGTGGCGTACAGCTTTAACGACGTTCCTGCTCGGCAGTGTCGGTGCCGAGGGTTCAAACGTGCCGAGCACCCTCTTCTTCAACCCGCAGGATCAACGTCGACAGGACATTCAGAACGGCTGGTGGGTGATCAAGAAGTACAACTGCATGGGTTGTCACCAGCTTCAGGTTGGACAGCGATCGGTAGTGCAGGATCTACCGTTCTACCAGACGCCGGAAGGTAAAGATCTACTGCCGCCGCGACTGACGAGTGAAGGCGCGCGTGTCGATCCGACATGGCTGCTGCGGTTCCTGCATGATCCCTCATTGAGTGGTGAGAAGACGCCGGAACAGCAGCAACAGATCGCGGCGTTGCCGTCACCGAGTCCGCAAGCTGCGGGTTCACCACAGCCTGGTCAAGTCGCCAACAACCAATCAAATAATCAGATAGCCAAGTTGCTGCCGCAGCCAGGGTTAGATCGCAATGGTGTGCGACCGTATTTACAGTTCCGCATGCCGACGTTCAACTTCTCGCCCAACGAGTTGCAGATCCTCGTGCGGTTCTTTATGGCGATGTCAGGCCAGCAGGATCCATACATCAAGGAACCGATGCTGCCGTTGACGGCACAGGAGCGTGTGCTCGCGCGGCAGTTGTTTACGTCGGGAACGCCGTGTTTGAAGTGTCACATCACTGGCGATCCGTCGCGTGATGCGAAGGCGATTGCGCCAAACTTTCTGCTCGCGGCTGAGCGTTTGAAGCCTGACTGGACGTTCCGCTGGTTACTCGATCCGGCGCAGATTAGTCCAGGGACGGCGATGCCGAGTGGGCTGTTCCGCAAAGAAGGCGATATCTGGGTCAGTTCGGGCAACTTGCCGCCGGCGGCGTCAGGCTACGATCACGATCACGCACGTCTGCTGGTGCGTTACATGTTCCTGATGAATCCGGATGAGCAGCGTCAGTTGCTGGCGGCAGGTCCAGCGACGACAGCATTGCCGACAGCGTCCACGACGCAGCACCATGCGCGCGCGAAGAAGAAGCGACCACGATTGAATCATGCGCGGCGCCGATCTCGTGCGGCACTTTTGAACAAGATTACAAGATAAGACAGGATTTACATGTTAATCCTGATAAATCTTGTAATCCTGTCTAATAGCCCCCAAACCATAGCGCGCGTTCCGTGTAAACACGGCATCCGTGCTACAGTTAATGCGAAAGTTATCTTAGTTTGGAGGAGTTGATCATGAATAAGCAGACAAAAGTCTGGCTTGTGTTATCGATTGCACTGTCTCTGCTAGCTCTTGGTTCGGCATGTGGTGGTGGTACCACTACCACGAATAAAGAAGCGACACCTGCCGGCGGCTCGAGTGAAACCGCGCAAGCTTATAGCGGTCCGACCGGAACCATTACCGGCGTCATTTCATATAACGGCACGCCCCCGGCCCCGAAGAAAATCGACACGACGGCCGACCCCGTCTGCGGCCAGAAGAACCCGAATTTGATGACTGACGATACGATTGTTAAAGACGGCAAACTCGCCAACACGTTTGTCTACGTCAAGGAAGGATCGGTCGAAGGCGGCAAGAAGATCGGTGAGTATGGTTGGCCAGTGCCTCCGACACCTGTCAAGCTCGATCAGAATGGTTGCCACTACGCACCACACGTGCTCGGCATTCAGGCAAAGCAGAAACTTACTATCACTAACAGCGACGCTACCCAGCACAATATTCACCCGACACCAAAGCTGAATCCGGAGTGGAACCAGACTCAGGCCAACGGCGCGCCTCCGATTGAGAAGACCTTCGCGCAGCCGGAAGTGCTGATTCCCGTCAAGTGCAACCAGCACCCGTGGATGAAGGCTTACATCGGCGTGATGCGACATCCGCTTTTCGCAGTAAGCAGTGACACCGGCGCGTTCGAGATCAAGGGCGTTCCGCCAGGCACGTACACCGTTGTCGCATGGAAAGAAGGCGGCGCGAACGGTGAAGAGAAGACGATGCAGGTGACAGTACCGGCGAACGGCAGCGCTAAGGCTGACTTCTCGTTTGGTGCAGCGACCAGCTCAACCAAGCCGTCGTTGCAGATGCTGCCGGCGCTCGAGCTTCCGTCGTTGGCGCACAAGCACTAAGGTCGTTTTTGTCCACAGATTACACAGATTCTTAAATCAATTCTGTGTAATCTGTGGATGAGACAAATAGACGAATGAACCGGGGTCTTAATCGATTTGCAATCCTCGTCGCTTGCGCGACGTTTTTCTTAATTATCGCCGGAGCGCTCGTCACCAGTAACGACGCGGGCCTGGCGACACCCGATTGGCCGCTTTCAAACGGCCAAGTCTTTCCAAAGATGGTCGGTAACCTGTTCTGGGAACATGGTCACCGGATGGTCGCGACTACCGTCGGCATACTGACGATAGTGCTGATGTTCTACATCCTTCGGAAAGAGGAGCGCGACTGGGTGCGGAAGCTCGGGGTCTTTGCACTGTGTGCCGTGGTTGCGCAGGGATTGCTCGGCGGTTTGACTGTAAAACTGATGTTGCCGCTGGCTGTTTCGACTGCGCACGCGACACTTGCGCAACTTTTCTTCTGTACGACTGTGAGCCTCGCGGTTTTCACGTCGCGAAGCTGGATGCAGGCGAGGCCGTTGCCTGAAGAGAAGGAAGCTCTGCCGCTCCGTTATCTATGCACCGCGGCCCTGGTGACGATCTTTTTACAACTGATTATTGGAGCGACGTTGCGTCACTCCGCGACGTGGGACCAGCACCTGCCGACGCAACTTGTGCTGACGCATATCGGCGGCGCGCTTGCGGTGACGGTCGCGCTTGGTAGTGCGAGTCTTGCGGTTTTGCGAAGGCACAAGGATGAAAAATTTTTGACGCGTCCGGCAATGATCGCGCTGTTGCTTTTGGTGGTGCAGTTGTCGCTCGGGATTGCGGCTTATGTCACGCGCCTCGCTTCGCCGAACGATCCGCAGCCGTTGAATCCGATGATTTCGATCACGGTGGCGCACGTGGCGTGTGGCGCGCTCGTGTTCGTCAGTGCGATTGTTTTGACGTTGCGGGCGTATCGAGTGCTACCTGCGCGTCCGGCTTTACGGGAGTCGGTTGTACAAGATTACAGGATTAGACAAGATTTACATGTTAATCCTGAATAATCATGTAAATCCTGTCAAAGGTTTTCTTAATGGAAGAGTTTGCAATTGATTTGCGTAGTTCGGCGGTCGCAGTGGTTGAGCGGGCGCGTTTGTCGTTCCGCGAGCGAGTCGCAGCCTACGCTGAGCTGACCAAGCCGCGCATCACGTTTCTGATCGTGCTGACGTCCGCGGCCGGCTTTGCGCTCGCATCGCGTGGCGCGGTCGACTATGTCGGCTTATTCCGCTCGCTGCTCGGCATCGCTCTGCTGTCGTCAGGTATCGCTACGCTTAATCAATACGCCGAGCGCGATCTCGACGGCTTGATGCGTCGCACTGCAAACCGTCCGTTACCATCAGGCAAGCTTGCGCCGTGGGAAGCACTCGCATTCGGCGCAGGCATCACGATTCTCGCTGAGATCTACCTGCTCGTACTCGTGAATCCACTGAGCGCGTTGCTGGGACTGACAGTGATCGCGGGCTACGTCTTTGCTTATACACCGCTCAAGACACGCACGACGTTATCGACGCTCGTCGGTGCGTTTCCCGGCGCCGTGCCGCCGCTGATCGGCTGGACCGCGGCGCGCGGCACGATCAGTCTCGAAGGCTGGATACTTTTCGCAATTCTATTTCTCTGGCAGTTCCCACACTTCCTGGCAATCGCCTGGATGTATCGCGAAGACTACGGCCGCGCGGGCATCCTGATGCTGCCCGTTGTCGAGCCCGACGGCCGCGTCACTGCGCAACAGATCGTCGTCTACACGCTGATGCTGTTGCCCGTTAGCCTTTTGCCAACCGTCATGGGAATGGCAGGACGTGTTTACTTCGTGGGAGCTATCGTACTCGGACTGTTATTTCTCTATAGCAGTCTACGCGCGGCATTTTCGATGTCACGCCAACAAGCGCGGCGCTTGCTGCTGGCGTCAGTACTCTACTTGCCGCTGCTGTTTGGTTTGATGGTTTTGAATAGTTAGACCGCAGATAACGCAGACAAAACAGATCTAAGCAAAAGGAGATCGTAACCGATGGGACGAGTTCTTGCGGTTATTATCTGGATCATCACACTGCTCTCAGTGCTACTGTTCGTGGCCGGTAAGTGGTGGTTTCCAGAGGCTATTTCCGAGCATGCTCCAGCCCTCGATCGCCAGTTTCTGATCACGATAGTGGTCGTCGGCATCGCCTTCACTGCTGCACAAGTCGGTCTCGGCTGGATGGTTTGGAAGTATCGCGATACCGGCTCGAAAAGCGATCGTGCGGTTTATTCACACGGCAGCAATCGTCTCGAAGTGCTCTGGACCGTCATCACGGCCTTTGTGTTCATTACACTCGGTGTGATGGGCCAGAGCGTTTGGGCTTCGCTCAGGTTGCACGACGCGCCGCCGGGTTCCTATACGGTTGAAGTAGTGGCGCAGCAGTTTCAGTGGAACTTCCACTACTCAGGCAAGGACAATAAGTTCGGCCGCACCGATCCGCAGTTGATCGACGACAGCGCACTGAACTTCGTCGGTCTTGATTCGTCAGATACGGCTGCGGCGGACGACTCGGTGACTACTTCGCTTGTGATTCCAGTCAACCGCCCGGTTGAGCTGCGCCTGCGTTCGAAGGACGTGATTCACAACTTCTGGGTGCCGCAACTGCGCTTCAAACAGGATCTTGTTCCCGGCATGGAGATCAAGGTCCACTTCACTGCGAACAAAGTGGGCAAGTACGAGCTCGCGTGCGCCGAGCTGTGTGGGCAGCTTCACTTCAAAATGCGGAGCTACATGCTCGTGCTGCCTGAAGCAGACATTCAAGCGCTACAGGCTATGCCACAGGAGCAGTTCCAGGCACGCGTGGCCGAGTTGCTGAACCAGTACCAGTTGCCGAGCTATTAAGAACATATAGGTCCTATTGGTCCTATAGGACCTATACACAAATCGAGGAGACGATAGATGTCAGCTGAAACTCACGAGGGCGTGCACCGGCACCCGGCACCGACGGGCTTCATACGCAAGTACATCTTTAGTATCGATCACAAGGTCATTGGCATCCAGTACATCATGCTGGCGCTCGCCGCCGTGATAGTTGGCATGATCATGTCACTGCTCATGCGCCTGAACTTGTCGTGGCCGGGCACGCATTGGCCCATTCTGGAAACGTTGTTTCCGACTGGTGCGCCCCAGGGTGTTATGACTCCGGAGTTTTACTTATCGTTAGTGACGATGCACGGCACCATCATGGTGTTCTTCGTACTCACCACTGCGCCACAGGGCGGCTTCGGCAACTACTTTCTCCCGATACAGATCGGCGCCGAAGACATGGCGTTTCCGACGCTGAACATGTTGTCCTTCTGGGTGACGCTCGTCGGCTTCATCGTCATCCTGCTGGCGATCTTCGTCGAAGGTAATGCGACGATCGGACAGTGGTTCGCCGCGCTCGGACCATCATTCACGGGTGGCAGCGGTACGGTGGGACCGATCGGCGGTTGGACTGGTTACGCACCGCTGAGCGCGCTCGGCAAGGTGGCCGGGCCCGGCCAGGGCGCGGGCATGAACCTTTGGGTGATCAGCATCGCGATCTTCTGCGTCGGCTCTCTGCTCGGCGCTTTGAACTTCATCACGACGCTGCTCAACATGCGCACGAAGGGCATGTCGTTGATGCGCATGCCGCTGACCTGCTGGGCGTGGTTCACGACCGCGGTCCTCGCGCTGCTCTCGTTCCCGGTGCTGCTTGGCGGCGGAATTCTATTGCTTCTCGATCGTATCGCGGGGACGAGCTTCTTCATTCCCAGCGGACTCTACGTCAGCGGATTGCTTTCGGGATCGAATCCAAACTTCCCGCTGCACACAGGCGGCTCGCCGATCCTTTGGCAGCACCTGTTCTGGTTCTTCGGACACCCTGAAGTCTACATCGCGATCCTGCCGGGCATGGGCGCGACATCGCACATCCTCGCGACCTTCGCGCGCAAACCCGTCTTTGGTTATCGGGCAATGGTGTTTGCAATCTTCGCGATCGGATTGCTGGGCTTCTTCGTGTGGGGCCACCACATGTTCATCAGCGGCATGAGCCCTTACTCGGCGATCGCGTTTTCAGTGTTGACGCTTTCGATCGGTGTGCCGTCCGCAGTGAAGACGTTCAACTGGATCGGCACGTTGTGGGGTTCTCGCATTAGATTCACCACCGCGATGTTGTTTGCACTCGGCTTCGTGTCGCTGTTCGTCGCCGGCGGTATCACCGGCCTGATCCTCGGCCAGAGCTCACTCGACCTGCCGATGCACGACACTTACATCGTTCCGGCTCACTTCCACCTCGTGATGGGTGTGGCCTCGATCTTCGGAATGTTTGCAGCGTTGTATTTCTGGTTCCCGAAGATGTTTGGACGATTCATGAACGAGACCATCGGCCGGATTCACTTCTGGATCACGTTCATCGGCGTGTACGCGATCTTTGTGCCGATGCACATCATGGGAATCGTCGGCATGCCGCGCCGGTATTCGAGCTTTACTGAATATCGCTTCCTCGACAGCCTGCACCCGCTCGTGGTCCTGGTGACAGTGGCAGCCATTATTACGATCAGTGTACAGCTTCTCTTCTACTTCAACGTTTTCTGGAGCATCTTCAAAGGCGAGAAGGTGACGAGCGACAACCCATGGGAAGCGACGACGCTCGAGTGGACCACCGCCACGCCGCCGCCGCACGACAACTTCGCGGGCGTGTTGCCGACTGTTTATCACGGGCCTTACGAGTTTGCAGTTCCCGGAGCCCCAAATGATTTTGTAATGCAGACGGATGTCGGGGCCGACGTGCCAAGCGGTGATGGCCACAATGGTCACAAGCACTAAGAAAGTAACGAGCAAGGGGATTGGCTCCGGCGGAAATTTTCCGGGACCGAACGGTAGGAAGCCAGGCGGGAATGGATTTCACGGCGGTGATCGATCGAAGCGCAGGTTTTCACCGGCGACTTACCGGATCACGATGTGGGTTGTGCTGGCCGCCGTCGTGATGATGTTTGCAGCGCTTTCGAGTGTTTACATCATGTCGTCTGAAGAGCAGCGACGGCCGATCGCGATGCCGCCGATGTTCTTCGTGAGCACGGGGTTGATACTCGTCAGTAGTGGCACCTTTCACAGGGCCAAAAGATCTTTGCAGCAGGACCGCCCGCGCGCGTACCTGAGGTGGTTAGTAGCGACACTCGCTTTGGGTGTCGGGTTTCTGGGATCGCAGCTCGTTGGCTGGCGCGAGTTAGCGCGATCAGGTGTTTATTTTTCCGGTCACCCGCGTAGCACGTTCTTCTATCTCGCCACCGCGCTACACGGCGCGCACCTCGTCGGTGGGATTGGGCTGGTTTTGTATCTCGTGTTTCGCCGCGTGCGGCCCGGTTGGTTGTTGCATGGCGAGAAGAACTCAACGTGGCACGGCGTGGTCGGGCTCTATTGGCACACGATGGACGGCATCTGGGTTTGGTTGTTCATGCTTTTGTTGATTTTCAAGTAAGAAATTAGCCACGGATTATACGGATGAATATAGCGATCAAAACGGATAATGCAGGGGGGAATCGGTATCGCATCGGCATGCTGGTGTCGCTGGCGTCCATCGCGATGTTGTTCACGTCGCTGAGCAGCGCGTACGTCGTGCGTTCGGGTGTCACGTACGACTGGTTCCCGATCGCCGCCCCGCGCGTGATGTTCGGCAGCACGGCACTCATTATCCTGAGCAGCATCGCGATCGAGATCGCGCGCCGGAAGCTAAAGCAGGGTCTCACAGGAGCCTATTCGAAGTATTTGTTGCTGACTGGTCTTCTTGGTCTTGGCTTTCTGGTTTCGCAGTTGATCGCCTGGCGACAACTGGCGCAACAGGGAATTTATCTCTCGAGCAATCCGTATAGCTCGTTCTTCTACCTGCTGACCGGCGCACACGCTGTGCACATCGCGGGCGGACTACTGGCTCTCATCTTTCTATGGTTTCGTTCGGGACGTCCCGTAAACGCGAAACGACAAGCAGTCGCAGACGCAGTATCGATTTACTGGCATTTCATGGCCGCTCTTTGGATCTACCTATTCCTACTCCTTTTCCTTTGGAGGTGACAGTGAGCACTGTGAGCACTGAAGCACGTGCAGGACATTTTCCGGCAGTGGATTGGGAAGGCGGGGCCTTTCCTTATCGCGTGGGCCATCGCAAGTTGGGAATGTGGCTGTTCATCGTTTCCGACTCGCTGACGTTTTCGGCGCTGCTGATCGGCTACAGCTACTTGCGCGCATCAAACGTCTGGCCGACTCCGTTTCCGTTCTACCCGAGCATCGTCTTTTCGTCGGTGATGACGTTCTGCCTGCTGTCGTCGAGCTTGACGATGGTGTTTGGCGTGTCGGCATCGAGCAAGGGCGACAAGGCGAAGGCGAGGAAGTGGATCCTCGCGACGATCTTCTTCGGCGTCGCGTTTATCGTGCTCCACTTGATCGAGTGGCAACACCTGATTCACGAAGGACTGCGTCCGTTTTTCCTGCCGCAGCATTGGGCTGAAGTCTTTACCACCACTGACGGCATACCGCCTTCACCGCTCTTTGGCGCGACCTTCTTTGCGATCACCGGCTTGCACATGTTCCACGTCGCTACGGGCGCGGTTTACCTCGCTGTGGTGGCGGCGCGCGTGAAGAAGCTGAAGCACGAAGACATTGAGATCAGCGGTCTTTACTGGCACTTCGTCGACCTCGTCTGGATGTTTGTATTCCCGCTGATCTACATCATGTCAGTGGATGTTGGCGGACACCTGGCTAAATAGGTGGAGGGAACCGGAATGACTGAACACGCACACGTTGAAGAACATTTCGCCGGCAGTAACAAACTGTTCATCTCGATCTGGGTCTGGCTCGTGGCGCTGACGCTCGTCGAGATCTTCCTGGCTTACAAGCCGATGCCGATAAACCTGATGCTGGTCGTGCTGCTGGGCTTGTCGATCATCAAGGCGGCGCTGATCATGGCATATTTCATGCACCTGAAGTTTGAGCGGCTGAGCCTGATTCTGACGCTGATTCCGGCCCTCGTTGTATGTATACTCTTGTTGTTTGTTTTCTTCCCCGACAGTTTTCGCTCGGCGGGGCTGCGATACAAGTTTAAGGAGCAACTGCCAGTCGCGCCGAAGCAGGTGGAGGAGTAGTAATGAATTGGAGTTGGCGGCGAGGTTTGATTTTAGTTGTGTTCGCGGTGGCAGTCGTGCTGCTTGCGAATACTTACGCTGACGCGCAGTGTTCGATGTGCCGGGCGTCGCTGACGAGCGTCACCAACTCACGGTTCATTCGCAACTTCAACATCGGCGTGCTCGTGCTTTTACTGCCGCCGGTGTCGATCTTCTGCACGATCTTTATAGCCTTACGGAAATACAGGAACCACGGATAACACGGATAAGTTACGGATGAGCTCAGACAACCCGTTAGCGCTCGATGTTGAGAAACGTACGACCCGAGGGCGTGTGTGCCCGCAGTGTGGCGGGAAGATCATTCCCTCGAATCGCGCCGTCTATCAATCAGGCGCAGATCCGACCGGGTCGTTTCCCTTGTGGGAGTGCGAACGGTGCGGGTACGAGGAAGCTAGCGAGCGCCGCAAGCCCGCTGGAAAGGCAAAGCATTAGCGACTACGTTTAACTGATGCGCAAAGAACTCGGACTGCTAAACATCATCTGCATTCTTGTCGCGCTTGGCTTTCTCGCAATGGCGATCGTCAGCGTGATCTCATCCGGCGACTTTCTCACCACTGACAATCTCTTCATCATCACTGTGAGCCTGCTGATGGCTTTGATGTTTGCCATCAACCCGCTGCTCTACCTTAAATCCGAAGGCCGTCTGCCTCTGCCGGGCATGAAGAAATCGATTGCAGCGCCTGCTGGTGGCGGTGAATGGGGCCAGGTCCGCTCACAACAAGCGCCGCCGTTGCTCGATGCGAAAGGCCGCGCCGTGCCACCAGACGTTCGCGCCATCGTCAACCGGATGGACGCCCAAAAAGAAGCACAAAAGGTCCAATAGAAATTGGACTCGCAATACATCTCTTACCTGCCGCACCTGAATGCTTGTCTTAACGCGACCAGCGCCGTGCTGCTGCTGACGGGATACTCATTCATCAGGGCGCGCAACGTGGCGACTCATCGCGCGTGCCAGGTGGCGGCACTCGTTGTGTCGCTACTCTTTCTCACTTCGTATTTGATCTATCACTACAATCACGGCTCGACACGCTTTCAGGGCACGGGCATCGTGCGCCCGATCTATTTCACGATCCTGCTGACGCACACGATCCTTGCCGTCGTGATCGTTCCTCTGGTTGCTGTCACTTTCTATCGCGCCCTCCGCCAGGACTTTGCAAGACATCGCCGCATCGCGCGAATCACGCTGCCGCTCTGGCTCTACGTTTCGATCACAGGCGTGATCGTTTATCTTATGCTTTACCAGATCTATCCTTCCTGAGTATGACGGGCAACGGCAATCATCCGGAAATACGAGTGTCTGAGGTGCGCAGGCGCGTTCCCGGTTCCAAACCGATCCTGATCCTCGCCGGGCTCTTCATTGCCGCGACATTTCTCGCCTGGTACTTCTCATGGTTCGGTCGTGAATTGTCGGACGCCGACATCTCGAAATACCTTGCGGACGAAAAGAACCCACGACACGTTCAACACGCGCTCTTGCAGATTCAACAGCGCATGGAGCGCGGTGAGGCTGGTGCGAAAAACTGGTACCCGCAGTTAGTCACGCTCAGCGGCAACCCGGAGACGGAGTTTCGCCTGACAGTGGCGTGGCTGATGGGGTTCGACAACAGCTCGCCCGAGTTTCACAACACGCTTTTGAAGCTGCTGCAAGATCAGGAGCCGATCGTTCGACGCAATGCCGCACTCGCACTCGTCAGATTCAACGACAATAGTGGTCACGAGGAGCTTGTAGCAGTGCTGAAGCCGTATGTGGTGAAGGCGCCCGCTGATGGTGTGGTGGCGAGCAGCATGCACGAAGGTTCAACAGTGAATCGCAGAACGCCATTGGCTCGTATTCAGCAGGGTGATGGGAAGGTTGCCGAGCTGCGCTCGCCGCTGCCGGGCCGTGTGAATAAGATCTTCAAGCCGAACGGCTCTCAAATCACGTACGACGAGGATTTGATCAGTCTGAATTCAGATGAGCAGAGTGTCTGGGAAGCGTTGCGCGGGCTCGCGATAGTTGGAAAACCAGAAGATCTGCCGGTGATCGAGAGCTATGCATCCTCAGGTGATGCTTCAGCGCGCATAAAAGAGCAGGCAAGCCTGACTGCCAGATCAATTAACCACAGATAAACGCGGATTAAAAACGGATTTTAGGCCGGAGGTGCGGGCGGCGCGTCGGGTAATGTGATCCCGTGCACGGCTTCCCAGTCGTCCGTCGGCACCATCTCAATCGCGTCCCACGGACAGCCATCGAGAAACGCGCCGTCAGGACCCTTGCTCGTGCACTTCTGGCAGCCGATGCACAGGTAAGGATCGACTTCAATGCGGCCAAACGGAGGATGGTCGTCATCGGGCACCCAGAACATGCATGCTTCAATCGGACAGTACTCGATACATGCCGGTGACCCGGAGCAGCCGGTGCAACAATCGGTCGTGATCGCAAGGATGCGCGGGCGCTTCTTGCGGGTGGCCTTTCCGTCACCCTCTGACATAGGCCAGTGTTTGTCTACGATGTCGTACATGAGTTAACTGAGACTCTAACATAGCTTTGCGGAATTCCTCAACGATTTGTGTCGGTCGCGTTCTTTGCTTGCTGCGGAATGTCAGTAGCTATAAAGAAAGTGATAGATACCAACTCGGGAGGAATAAACGATGCAGGCAGTTACCGGAGTTTTTAGATCACAGGATCAAGCGGAAAATGCAGTCAAACAGTTAAGAAGTCTCGGTATTCCAGACAACAGGATTGGAATCGTCAGGCCAGGCAGTCAGTCGGATCGACTCGAATCGGGTGTACCGGTCACCGACACTGAAGACCCAGGGATGGGCCGCGCGATGGGTGCGGCAGTCGGCGGTGCGATGGGCGCTGCCGGCGGTGCTACGGCGGGCTTGGCGGTGGCGAGTCTGATGGTGCCGGGCATTGGGCCTTTGCTGGCGTTTGGAATGGTTGGCGCAGCGTTGCTGGGCACGGTCGGTGCGGCGGCGGGTTCGGCAGTCGGCGATAATGTCGAAGAACAGCTAGGCGAAGGCATTCCTCACGAAGATGTGTATCTCTACGAAGACGCACTGCGACAAGGACACACGGTGCTGATCGCGTACACGGAAGAAGGCGACCAGGCGGATAACGCGGCCGAAGTGATGCGCGAGAGCGGTGCGGAAGATCTCGACGTGCTGCGTGAAAACTGGTGGGATGAGCTGCGTGACGATGAGCGCACGCATTACACCGGCGCGAACTTCGATACGGACGAGGAAAGTTATCGTCGTGGTTACACGGCGGCGTTGCATCCGCGGCGCAGGGGACGTGCTTATTCGGACGTTGAGGACGAATTAAGGACGCAGTACGCCAACACGACGCTTGACATGCCTTTCCAGTCCGGGTATGAACGCGGTCTCAATCATCGTTCGAGGTTTGGAGATAAAGGCAACGGGTGAAGAATTTTCTGTTGAACGCGGCGGTCCTGATCGCGATCCTGGGCGTCAGCGCGTTCATCACTGGTTGGTTCACGCGTGTGATGTACATTCGTTGTTCAGCCTGCGGCACTCTGAATGCGCGCCGTCGCTCAGAGTGCCGCTCGTGTAGTAGTACCCTCTGAGCGTCTTATTTCAACGTCAGTCTTTTTACAAGATTACATGATTTTTCAGGATTAACATGTAAATCCTGTTCTTCCAATCTTGTAAATCTTGGTCTAAAACTATGTCTACAACACCAATCCCGCCGGAATGGCGTACGCACGCTGAGAGCACCGACTACCGCGAAACACCAAGCTACTCAGACACCGTCGCCTTCGCACGGCGTCTCGCGCACGCGTCACCGTCGATTGAGTACCAGTATTTCGGCTTCAGTGGTGAGGGCAGGGAATTACCGCTCGTCATCGCTTCAGAAACGCACACCTTCACGCCCGAAGCCGCCAAATCTCAGGGAAAAGCCGTCGTCCTGATCCAGGCCTGCATACACTCCGGTGAGCCCGACGGCAAAGACGCCGGCTTTGCACTCCTGCGCGACATCGCCATCACGCAAACGGCCGCAGGCATTTTGAACAACGTCGTCCTGCTCTTCATCCCGATTTACAACACTGACGGCCACGAGCGCTCCAGTCCATACAACCGCATCAACCAGAACGGCCCAACCGACATGGGCTGGCGCACGACCAGCACGTATCAAAACCTCAATCGTGATTACATGAAAGCCGACACGCCGGAAACGCGCGCGTGGCTGAAGCTCTGGGATGAATGGCAACCAGAGCTCTTCATCGATTGTCACGTCACAGACGGCGCCGACTACCGCTGCAACATAACCTATCACCACGAACATCACGAAGGCGTCGACAATGCTGTGCTTGCCTGGGAGCGGGAAGTGTTTGGCGGGAAAGTCGCGCCTGCTACAGCAGCAGCCGGAAATATCATCTCGTGGTATCTGGAATTCGTCGACAACCGCGATCTCGAGCTGGGCACGCGAGACTTCAACGGCTCGCCACGTTTCTCAACCGGTTACGTACCGCTCAGAAATCGTCCAGGTATCCTGATCGAAACACACATGCTGAAAGACTATCGGTCGCGTGTGATCGGAACGTACGACTTCCTGCGCGCGGCACTAACGGAAGTCAATGCCCAGCCGCAACGATTGCAAACAATTGGCCGTGAAGCAAACGCACGCACGCTGGCGATGGGCAGCACTTACAACACGGACGCACTCTTTCCGATCGATTTTGAATTGACTGATGAGGTTACTCCGTTCGAGCTAAAAGCCTTCACTTACCAAACGGAGCAGAGTGATGTGTCTGGAGATCTGCGCGTGGTTTACGGTCGCGAGCCGCTCGACTTAACGATCCCGATGTACGACACATTACGAGTCACGAAAGCCGTAGCGCCACCGCTCTATTACATCGTGCCGGCCCAGTGGACCACAGTCATCGACGTGCTGAACGCACACGGCATTCAGATGAAGACACTCGCGGAGTTTCATCCGATCGAAGTAGAGAGTTATCGCTTCAAAAACGTAAGCTGGCCCGAAGGACCATTCGAAGGTCGCCACATGCCGCGCTTTGACGCAGAGAAGACTGTGGAGACGAGAGTGTTTCCCCCAGGCTCGGCATTTGTGCCCGTCGCCCAAGTGAAAGCAAAGGTGATACTCAACCTGCTCGAGCCCGAAGCGCCCGACTCCCTCGCCCGTTGGGGCTTCTTCAACGCAATCTTTGAAGAGAAGGAGTACGCGGAGCACTACGTGCTCGAAGATCTCGCTCGCGAAATGATGGCTAAAGATCCAGCGGTCGAGCAGGAGTTTCGCGAACTCCTGGCACTGGATCCCGAGTTTGCCGCCAGTCCTTCAGCGCGACTTCGCTTCTTCTACAAACGCTCGCCCTACTGGGATCCGCAAATGAATCTGTATCCAGTAGGGCGAATCATTAATGTAGTTGATCTACCACTTGCCTGATTTGATAGACGCCCGACGAACCATCCGTGGTGTCGGGCGTCGAGCAGGGCAAACAGTGTGCGAGTTTGCCTTTATACGACTGTCCGACGTCCGCCGATGATGTTGATAAGCAGCACAACTAGTGCGAGCACTAGCAAAATATGGATGAACCCACCAACCGTGTAGCTACTTACCACGCCGAGTAACCACAGCACCAAAAGAATTACAAAAATCGTCCAAAGCATTTGTTTCTCCTCCTTTTGTCAACCACGCCCAAGTTTCGTTGGTACAAAAGCAATCGCCCTCCAGTGAGCAACGAGTATGCCGCTATGGATCCCCAGTTTTTCTAGCAAATCGCCCGGCAAGAGCGTATGAAAACATGTCACAGATAAACGCGGATGTATTGCGGATAGACTGTAGACATCCGTTTTCCATCTGTGTTCATCTGTGGTTAAAGTCCAAATTTCACAAAGTTGTTCTGGACTTCACAATATGGTCACTGGTAAAGTGACAAACGGTTTTTCGTGCGGGTCCTTCCTAAGAAGTCCCTCGCTTTACCGATCCCGATTCTTGCTTTTTTAATTTTTGGAGGTTTGTTTATGCCCACCCCCACGCCAAGGGTCTCTGTGCGAACGCGCAGAGTGGCTCTCGCAGGCCTGGCAATCATAACGTTCTCGCTGGTTATCGCCGCCGGTATCGCCACTTACCAACGGCAGCAGCCGCCTGTCCAAAAGATCAACTACTCGCAGCTCTACACGCTCGCTGAAACCAGCGGCGTTGTGGCGCTTTCCGTTGAAGGCGAAACGTTGACGGTGACGAAGACGGATGGCTCGCTCCAGGAAGCGATCGTGACTGGCGAGACCACGCAGGCCGAAATCGTCCAGCTATTCCGAAAGAAAAACGTGCCGGTGGAATTTCGGCCGTTGCAACCCGGACTGCTGTCGAGTGTAGTCGGCTGGGCGTTGCCGATTTTGACGCTTGGTTTGATCGGGTTTGCGGGCTGGCGAATCTATTCGAGCATGAGCGGTCGCGGGTCGTTCGAGCTTGAGAATCACAGTGGCAAGCAGAACGTCGGTTTTGAGGACGTGGCTGGTGTTGACGAAGCGCGTGCAGAGCTGACGGAGACGATCGAGTTTCTGCGCAATCCTGAGAAGTTCAGCCGGCTCGGCGGACGTGTTCCGCGTGGCATCCTGCTTTATGGACCGCCGGGAACGGGAAAGACGTTGCTGGCGCGTGCTGCGGCGAAAGAAGCCGGCGTCGCGTTTCTGGCCGCATCGGGATCGAGCTTCCAGGAGAAGTTCGCCGGACTCGGCGCTGCTCGCGTGAGACATCTCTTCGCGAAGGGCAGAAAGCTTTCGCCCTGCATCATCTTCATCGACGAGATCGACGCTCTCGGACGCAAGCGTGGTCGTGGCGGCGACTCTGCCACAGCCGATCAGGATCAGACGCTTAACCAGTTGCTGGTCGAGATGGATGGGTTCGATCAGTCGAGCGCCGTTGTCGTTATCGCTTCGACCAACCGTCCTGACATTCTTGACAAAGCGCTCACGCGACCTGGTCGATTCGATCGTGAGATCGCAGTGAACCTTGCCGACGTGACTGGTCGTGAGGCGATTCTGAAAGTCCATTCCCGCAACCTCAAGCTCGAGGACGGGCTGGATCTGACGTGGATTGCACGTGGAACACCGGGCTTCTCAGGCGCGGAGCTCGCGAACCTGATGAACGAAGCCGCGATTGCCGCGACTCGTGATGATGCGAGTGCAATTGCTCGCAAGCACGTCGAGATTGCGCGTGACCGCATATTGATGGGCGCCGAGCGACAAGGGTTCATGATGGACGAGGACGAGCGCTATGCGACCGCAGTGCACGAAGCAGGTCACGTTGCGGTTGGGCTCGCGGTGGAGAATGGCGATCCGATTCACAAGGTGTCGATCCTGCCGCGTGGACGTGCCCTCGGTGTAACGCAGTCGCTGCCTGAGCGCGACCGGTTCATGAAGAAGCGCGAGTATCTTGAAGATCAGGTCGCGTTGCTGCTTGGTGGTCGTGCGGCGGAGCAGGTGCTGCTGTCGACGATGACTGCGGGCGCGTCGAATGACATTGAGCGTGCGGTGGAGATTGCGCGGGCGATGGTGAGTGAGTTTGGTATGAGCCGTCTCGGGCCGATTCACCTCGGACAACCGGACCAGCAACGCAGCCAGAGTTTGCTCGATAAGGTCGAGGAATGCACGAATGAGTTGATCAACTCGCAGCTCGAGCGTGCCTGTGCGATCGTAAGTGCTGAGCGCGATTCGATTGCGCGTTTGGTCGAGATGCTGATGGAACGCGACACGCTCGATGCGGAAGAGATTGCAAGCTGCTTCAAGAGGGAAACAGTTCGCGCCGCGTAAGACGATTGTAGACAGGATTTACAAGATTCTTTCAGGATTAACATGTAAATCCTGTCTACATCTTGTAAATCCTGTCTACAACTACCTCACACAACCAGGTACAACGGGTTCTCCAGGATCTTCTTGAACGTCTGCAGGAACTTCGCCCCCGTCGCGCCGTCAATCACCCGGTGATCGCACGACATCGTCACCCGCATCATCTGCCTGATCACGATCTCATTCTCACGCACGACCGGCTTCGCCGTCATCGCGCCGACCGCGAGGATCGCACCCTCAGGCGGATTGATCACCGCCGTGAACTCATCAATCCCAAACATCCCGAGATTACTGATCGAGAAAGTCGCGCCCGTATACTCTTCAGGCTTCAATCTCTTCGAGCGCCCCCTTTGGGCTAGCTCGCGCACCTCGGCAGCGATCTGGCTGAGTGACTTCTGATCCGCCGCACGAACCACCGGCGTGATTAATCCATCCTCAATCGCCACCGCCACACCGATGTCCGCCTGTTCATAGTGGCGCACGAATTTCTCCTGGTACGACGCGTTCACTTGCGGGTGTTGGATCAGCGCTGCTGCGGCAACCTTGATGATGATGTCGTTGATGCTGATCTTGAGATCGGGATCGAGCGCGTTGATGCCCTTACGCATCTCCGCAGCGCGATCCATCTCGATGTCGGTGGTCAGGAAGAAGTGCGGCACAGGGCCGAGCGACGTAACCAGCCGCTTCGCAATCGTCTGTCGAATTTGACTGGCGGGCTCGTCTCGATAAGCTGAAGCGCCTGCCTGCTGGAAGCGCGTGGTCTCAATGACGCGCGGCGCAGCTTGCGGCTGGCTGATCGCGGCTTCGATGTCTCGCTTGATGATGCGACCGCCGGGCCCACTACCCTGCAGCGAGCGGAGATCGATGCCAGCGTCAGCCGCCATACGCGCCGCGAGCGGTGAAACTATCATGCGACCCGAGTCGGATGCTGCTGCTTGTGGCTGACGACCGTTGTCGACAGGACGAGGTGCAGGAGCTGGAGCCGCAGCGGCAGCCGCTTTTGCCTGTGGTTGCGGCTGAGCCACATCGGGGGCAGGTGGCGGTGTGTCCGTCTCCTTCTGTTCCTGCACTTGCGGCTGAGGAGCTGGCGCTTCAGACAACAACGACGCGATGTCTTCGTCAGGCTCACCGATCACGGCGATCGTCTGTCCCAACGGCGCCGACTGTCCTTCGTTGATGATGATCTTCCGCAGCACGCCGTTGCTGAGCGCCTGCATTTCCATCGTGGCTTTGTCGGTGTCGATTTCGGCGAGCGGCTCGCCCATGGAGACCTTGTCTCCCTCTTTCTTCAACCAACGCGAGATCTGTCCCTCCTCCATCGTTGGGGAGAGCTTCGGCATGATTACTTTGGTTGCCATAATCTGTGCAATCTGTGGAAAAGGACTAATCCAAATAAGCTACTTCGCGGACCGCAGCGACGATTCGATCGACATCCGGTATCGCGAGGTTCTCAAGGTTCTTCGCGTACGGCATCGGCACATCCGCGCCCGAAACACGCTTCACCGGCGCATCGAGATAATCAAACGCGCGCTCCATAATCTCCGCGCTGATCTCCGCGCCCACGCCGCAGATCGGGTGCGACTCTTCCGCAATCACGACGCGGTTCGTCTTCTTCACCGACTCTATAATCGTTTCGATATCCAGCGGCCGTATGGTGCGCGGGTCGATCACTTCACACGAAACGCCCTGCTGCTCGAGTTGCTCGGCTGCTTTCAATGCGAGTGGCACAGTCAACGAGCGGGCGACGATCGTCACGTCTTTTCCTTCGCGTTTGACGTCAGCGACGCCGAGCGGAATCGTGAAATCGGGATCGTCCGGCACCTCGCCCTTGTTGCCGTACATTCTTTCCTGTTCCATGAAGATCACGGGATCGTCGTCGCGAATCGCAGACTTCAAAAGGCCCTTCGCATCAGCGGGCGTCGACGGCATTACGACTTTTATTCCGGGGAAGTATGCATACCACGATTCGATGGCCTGCGAGTGCTGCGACGAAACCTGAAACGCCGAGCCGCTTGGACCACGAAACACGATCGGAATGTTGAACTGTCCGCCCGACATGTAAAGCATCTTCGCGGCGGAGTTGATGATCTGATCCGTGGCGAGGATCGAGAAGTTGAAGGTCATGAACTCGATAACGGGTCTCAGTCCCGCCATCGCTGCGCCGACACCAAGGCCGGCGAAGCCAAGCTCCGTGATCGGCGTGTCGATGACTCTCTTCGCACCAAACTCACGCAGGAGGCCTTTGGTGACTTTGTAAGCGCCGTCGTATTCGGCGACTTCCTCGCCCATGAGAAAAACTTTTTCGTCTCGGGCCAACTCTTCACGGAGGGCCTGATTAAGTGCTTCGCGTATCGTAATTGTCGCCATGATTGGGTTCTATTTGCGGCCTGGCTCGATTGGGTTAGCGTAGATGTCTGTGTAGAGCTCCTCCGGATCCGGTAACGGACTCTCGTCACCAAAACGAATTGAATCGTCGACCTCTTCATGCGCCCTGCGGTCGAGCTCATCCAGCGCTTTCTGGTCCAGGACCTTTTCTTCAAGCAGGCTGGCGGAGAAGAGCTTGAGCGGATCGCGCTCCTGGTACTTCTCGATCTCGGCGCGTGTGCGGTAGTTTCCGGGATCAGACATCGAGTGGCCCATGAAGCGGTACGTGCGAATCTCGAGAAGTGTCGGCAGGTAATCTTTGCGCGCGCGCTCGACCGCACGCAACGTTGCTTCACGAACGGCGAGCACGTCCATGCCGTCGACAAACTCAGAAGCCATCTCGTACGCACACGCTTTTTGCGCGATATCACGCAGAGACATCGCTCGCGCGAGCGATGTGCCCATGCCGTACTGGTTGTTCTCGCAGATGTAAATGCAGGGAAGTTTCCAGAGCTGGGCCATGTTCAGCGATTCGTGAAACGCGCCCTGGTTAACTGCTGCTTCACCGAAGAAACAGAGCGTCACCTGATCCGTGCCCTGATATTTCGTGGCGAAAGCGGTTCCGGTCGCGAGCGGAATCTGACCACCGACAATCGCGTGGCCGCCGAGAAAGCCGACGCTCTTGTCGAACATGTGCATCGAGCCGCCCTTGCCCTTTGAACAGCCAGTCGCTTTGCCAAACAGCTCGGCCATGACTGAGCGGGCTGACATTCCTTTGGCGAGCGCGAGGCCGTGTTCACGATAGCTGGCAAGCACGTAATCGTCCTGCCTGATGGCGGAGATCGCGCCGACGCCGACCGCTTCCTGGCCGATGTAAAGGTGACAAAAGCCACCGATCTTGCCGGCGACATACGCTTCTGCCGACTTCTCTTCGAACCGACGGATCAGGAGCATCTGGCGGTAAAGCTCGATCAGTTGATCGTTGTCGAGACCGCTGAAACGATCTTTCTGTCGCGCTTTGGCCTGGTCTCTTTCTTTTTTAAGGAGTTGCGGGTCAACGTCCGGAGGCGCGTCCATTACCCCGGCGCCGGTAGAGCTCTGCTGCTCTTCGGCGTTAGCGGCTGAAGGTGGTTCTGCTGTTTGTTTGCTCATAAAAGGTCGGATTATAAGCGAAGAGGCTGGAGAACAAAAATATAGGTCCTATAGGACTTATAGGACCTATATTCTGAGCTCAACGCGCGTTTCAGTTTCAGGTCATCATGTCGATCGCGCCGACGCCTGCTTCGGCAACCGTGAGGATTGCTTTGCGGCTGTTTTTGTCGGTTTGCATGCGGCGGGCGGCGGCGCTCAGGAGCTCTTCGCTCGTCTCACCATCGTCCGGGAAACAGGCGACGCCGAGGCTCACGCCCAAGCCGACCATTGTTCCCGGGCGTACAGAGAACAGTTGCTCCTCGACCGCATTCCGCATGCGCTCGCCAATCGAAGCCGCCATCTTGCTCGACGCCATCGGCATGATCGCGACAAACTCATCTCCCGCATAACGCGTGAGTATGTCCATCTGCCTGAGCTCGCGCCGCACGACTCCGGCAACGCTCGCCAGCAAACGATCGCCGATCGAATGACCGTACTGATCGTTCACGATCTTGAAGTCGTCGATGTCCATGCAGACAACGGCTACCGGCTCACGATTCATGCGCTGGCACTCGGCAATACGTTGCTCGAGCATCATGTAGAACCCGCGCGCGTTTGGCAGCTCAGTCAATGGATCGATGAGGGCGCTGTCGCGTGTCTTTTCATAAGTCAGGGCGTTGTTGAGTGCGCTCGAGGCGTGCTGGCAAACTGACTCCAGCAAACGCACGTGCTCGGTCGTGTACGAGGTGCGGCTCTGCGAGTAAAGTGCAATCGCGCCAAACGCGCCGTCCTCACGCTGCAAAGGCGACACGAGCACGCCGCGAAAACGCTTCACGACTTCATCAGGGACGCCGATCAGGTCGAGATCCGGCGACGCGTTACACATTGAACGCGAGTTGGCAATCACCCAACCCGTAATGCCGTCGCCAATGTTGATCCGTCGTTTCTTGAACACTTCAACTTCTTCACCCACGACGTGGGCCGCGATTGCTTTGCCGGACGGTTCGTCGACGAGATAGATAACGCACGTATCAAACGGCACGATCGCGCGCAACTTGTTTGCGACGAGCGTCACTGTGTCGCTGAGATTAAGCGACGAGCCGATCGTCTGCGCGATCTCGTGTAATGCAAAAACCTCGCGCTGCGCTTCAGTGATCGATCGGAACGGCGAGCCTTCTTCGGCGACGCCGAGAATGTCCGGCGCCAGTCCCGCATCTGGCTTCGTGCTTGTTTGCGTGTCTGCGATAGGCGCGGACTCGACCTGCTCCTTGATGTCCTGCGCGTCGATCATCCGGTCAAACTCTTCGACGTGTTGCGTAAACATCTCGACAACCTTCGGATCGAACGCGCTGCCTACCATGCTCCGCAGCAGTGACACTGACTCTTCGCGCTTCATGCCTTTGCGATACGGGCGATCGCAACGCGTCGCGTCGTAGAAATCGACGACCGAGATAATGCGCGCGACGAGCGGAATCGCTTCGCCTTTGAGACCCTTCGGATAACCACTGCCGTCCCACTTCTCATGGTGATAACGGACAATGTCTTCAACCGGGTAAGGGAAGTTGACGCGCTTCAGAATGTCGCCGCCGACGACGGGGTGAATCTTCATCTTCGCGAACTCGGCTTCAGTGAGCTTGCCCGGTTTGTTCAGGATGTACTCAGGCACAGCGAGCTTGCCGATATCGTGCAGCAAAGCTCCGGCGTGCAGCGCGCGCAGCTCCGATTCAGAGACGTTGAAGAGCTTGCCCATTTGCGTCGCGTAGAGCTGTGTACGGCGAACGTGACCGTGGGTCGTCTGGTCCTTCGCATCGATCGCGATCGCGAGCGACTCGATCGTGTTCATGTGAATCTCTGCCATCTCTTCGACGTGACGGCGTCGCTCAGCTTCAGCATCGCGGATCTCTTCGAGACGCCGCTCGTTGAAGCGATAGAGCAGATAGACGAGCGCGGAGATCAATAGACCAAGAACCGCATACGCGAGCGTCTTGTTCATAACGGCCGCATAGATCAGGAGTGCGGAAGCTGCGCCGGCGAGTTTTGTCGTGAATGTCCAAACGACTGTTTCCGGAGTGGGAATGAACGTGAATTTACCGGCTTCAAAACTGATAAACCACGCTGTCGCGATCGTGCTGAGAACGTATTGCAGAGCGGCGACGACCAGAAGCGGCAGCAGGAAGACGTTCAACGGAAGGGCGCCCTGTACGTCGCCCGGTCCCGCAAATAGATCGATCAGCGCGCCGTACAACGATGCGGCGATGAAAGTGGAGACGACCGCCATACCGATTTTGAGCACGACTTCGCGGTTCGTGGCGATGTGATAAGTGGAGACGAAAGCGACGATAGCAGCGAGCAACACGGCTGGCCCAGCGGTGTCTGACGGCGGCACGGCGTAGAGCATTACCGCGAGCAACACGAACGAATCGGCAATCGATTCGCGGCTCCGGAGAATGCCGTCGTCGCTGGACACGCGAACGGTCAGCGGGCTCGACGCCAGCGTGATTAGTAGCAGCAGTAACCAGGATCCAATACCGATGTTACTGAACAAGGCGAGGTCAACGGTGGCGATGCCCGCCGACAAAAGCAAAATAGCGCTCACGACCGAGATGCCGGCCATGAGCGCGGTGCTCTTCCAGTTGGTTTGCAGCATTGCTGGGGCCCAATCCTTCTTAAGAAGACAGTTTGTGAGTGATTAGCGCGCTTGGTATAGTGCCAACACTGTTTGGCACTGGATAAATATACCCCGTATCGAGCACTTTAGGAAGTGCTTTTTGACAGGATTTGCAGGATTTTTGCAGGATTTACATGTACATCATGGAAAATCTTGTTAATCCTGTAAGACGGCTGCCAGTGAAGTCACGTCTGTTACGGGATTTTGACACGTGAAGTGTTCGCAAACGTACGCAGTCGCCAGGCCATTGATGAGGGGTCGATTTTCTAAGAGCGGAGTGAGTTTGGACGCCTCGACTCCGGCGGCGACGACCTTATTCGGCAAGTACGGCCGCCATGTTTCCGCCAGCAGGGGATGAATATCCGCCGCATCTTTTCCAACAATCGCCACCTCCTTCGGAGTCGAGAGCAGGAAATCAGCCGCCGAAAGCGCATACCCAAATCCCGACGGGTAGCGCCGCGTCTGATCGCCAACCTCCCTTAACACTGCCATCGCCAGGTTTCGATAGTTTTCACGCCCAGTCAGCGCCGCCAGCCTCAACAACACAAGCGCCGCAACGGAATTACCCGACGGCGTCGCATTATCGAAGTAGTCTTTCGAACGCACGATCAGGTTCTCGTGACTCTTCCCTGTAAAGAAGAAGCCACCGCCTTCGTTATCCCAAAACTCTTCAATCATCCGCTCAGCCAGCGCGAGCGTTTCGCTGAGCCAGCGAGACTCACCGGTCGTTTCAAACAACGTCAGCAGTCCTTCAGCAAGGAAAGCGTAGTCTTCAAGATAAGCATTGAACTTCGCGCGTCCATCTTTCCACGTGCGTAGAAGACTTCCATCCTGGCGCAGGTTTGCAAGCACAAACTCAGCATTTCGTCGCGCGGCATTCGTGTAATCCGGCCGATCCAGGACGATGCCGGCCTCAGCAAAGCTCGCCATCATCAAACCGTTCCACGCGGTGAGTATCTTTTCATCGCGATCGGGTTTGATTCGCTTTTCACGAAGCTCGAACAGGATGCGCCTGCTCTCGTTCAACGAGTGTTGCAGCTCAGCAAGCGGTACGTTGTGCGCGACGGCGACGTCTTCAAGTGAGCGCGTGACATTCGGAATGTTCTCGCCTTCGAAATTGCCCGACTCAGTGATGTTGTAGTAACCGCAGAAGCGAGAAGCCGCAGTCTCGCCCAACGCATCCTGGATGTCCGCGATGTCCCAAACGAAGAACTTGCCTTCATGACCTTCCGAGTCCGCATCCTGAGTCGAATAAAAACCGCCTTCCGGGTGCGTCATCTCGCGCAACACGTAATCGAGAACGCCTTCGACGATCTCGCGTGCCCATGGCTCACCGCTCACCTGAAAATAGTGGAGATAGAGACGTGAGAGCAGGGCATTGTCGTAAAGCATCTTCTCGAAGTGCGGGACGAGCCAGCGCGCGTCGGTCGAGTAACGATGAAAACCGCCGCCTAGCTGATCGTAGATGCCGCGGTTAGCCATCTTCCGGCACGTGTGGCCAATCATCTGCAGCGCCTCGCGATTGCCGGTGCGAATGTATGTGCGCAGCAGGAACTCGAGCGCCATCGCGGGCGGAAACTTCGGCGCGCCGCCGAAACCACCATTTACTGAGTCGTAGTTTCTGATCATCCCGCTGTAAGCGGCATCGAGCAGCTCGGCCTCGATCGGACGATCAGAGCCGCCTGTTTCACTCAGCCGTCGTAGCTCGGTAATCAGCGATGTGCCGGTTTCACGTATCTCGTCCTGGCGCTCCTTGTACGCATCAGCGACGCCGAGCAGCACACGCGGAAAACCGGGAATGTTGTAGCGATCCTGCGGTGGGAAATATGTGCCGCCGTAGAAGGGAACTGCATCAGGAGTGAGGAAGACCGTCATCGGCCAGCCGCCGTGATGCGTCATCATCTGCACGGCGTTCATGTAAATCTGATCGAGATCGGGGCGCTCCTCGCGATCGACTTTGATGTTCACGAAGTACTCATTCATCAGCTTCGCGATTTCTTCGTTCTCAAACGACTCGTGCGCCATCACGTGACACCAGTGACACGCCGAATAACCGATGCTGAGCAGGACCGGCTTGTTCTCACGGCGCGCTTTTTCGAACGCTTCATCGCCCCACGGATACCAGTCGACCGGGTTGTGCGCATGCTGCAAAAGATAAGGACTGGTTTCGTTAATCAGATGGTTTGGCATGTCGAGAGATTACACAGATTAGTGGTGTTGGAACAATCGCTGGAATCTGTGTAATCTGTGGCTATGGAACGAGAAACGTTAGAGTTTGATGTCGTGTTTGTAGGCGCCGGCCCCGCCAATCTGAGCGGCGCGTTGCACCTCGCACGACTGGTCAAAGAAGACCAGTCCCTCGGCGACATCGAGATCGCAGTAATCGAAAAGGGCGCCACAGTCGGCTCACACATCCTTTCCGGCGCGGTAATGGATCCGAAGGCGTTGCGCGAGCTGATACCCGACTTTGAAGAGCAGGGCGCGCCGCTCGAGTCGCCAGTTAAAGAAGATTACTTTCTTTATCTCACACCGAAACTCGCATTGCGCTCGCCGATCACGCCGCCGCCGCTGAAGAACCACGGTTATTACATCGTCTCACTGAATCGTCTCACTGCCTGGCTGGGTGAGAAGGCGGAAGAGGCAGGCGTAAACATCTTCCCGGAGTTTCCCGGCGCTGATTTGCTTTACGACGAAAACGATCGCGTGCTCGGCGTGCGCACTGGCGATAAGGGCATCGACAAGGAAGGGAAGCGCAAAGCTAATTACGAGCCGGGAGTCGATCTGCGCGCGAAGGTGACTGTGCTCGGCGAAGGTCCACGTGGCTCGCTCACCAAACATCTTGTCGAACGCCTCGGACTCGACGAAGGACGCGAGCCGCAAGTCTACAGCGTTGGGGTGAAAGAGCTTTGGGAGCTGCCGGACGATCGTTATCCCGCCGGCCGCGTCACACACACGCTCGGCTTCCCGTCTGACTCGGCGACCTACGGCGGCGGCTGGATCTACGGCATGCAAAACAATGTCGTGAACATCGGCTATGTCACCGGGCTCGATTACAAAGATCCACTGATCGATCCGCACGCGGAGTTTCAGCGTTACAAGACTCATCCATACATCGCGAAGCTACTCGAAGGCGGCAAGATGATCCGCTACGGCGCGAAGACGGTCACCGCAGGCGGTTACTTCGCCGTGCCGCGCATGTATGCCGATGGCGTGCTACTGGCAGGCGATTGTGCTGGTCTACTCAACCCACAACGTCTGAAGGGAATCCACTCGGCGATCAAGAGCGGCATGCTCGCCGCTGAAGTGATCTTCGAGGCGTTGAAAGCCGGCGATTACTCTGCGAAACAGTTGCAGAAGTACGAACAGGTTATTAACGACAGTTGGATCATTCCCGAGCTGCGCAAGGTAAGAAACTTTCACGCTGCCTTCAAGCACGGGCGCTGGCTTGGTTTGATCAATTCGGGTTTGCAGTTCTTCACTGGCGGGCGGGCGTGGGGGATCTTCAATCGCGATCGTGCTGTGCCGGGGCATGAAGAGATGAAGAAGTTATCAGCTTACGGGTATCGCGGCGATCGGATCGAGCAGCGTTACAAGGATCTGCGTTTCGACGGCAAGCTGACGTTCAACAAGGTCACTGACGTCTATCATGCAGCCGTGGGCCATGATGAGGACCAGCCGGTCCACCTGCACGTGCTCGATACGAATATCTGTTCGACGCGTTGTGCGGAGGAGTACGGGAACCCGTGTCAGCGGTTCTGTCCGGCGGCGGTGTACGAGATGGTTGAAGACGGTGGAAACGGCAAGCGGCGTTTGCAGATCAACTTCTCAAACTGCGTCCACTGCAAGACTTGCGACATTATGGACCCTTACCAGATCATCAACTGGGTCACACCCGAAGGTGGCGGTGGTCCAGATTACAAAGGCATGTGAACCACAGATCACACGGATCTCTTTCTGATCAGCGCAGATCTCTCTTTGAAAGATCCGTCTAATCCGCGTCCTTAATGTCAAACCCCACACGGCCGCGCATCACTTCTTCCAGCGCGATGCGCGTCGGTTTGTGCTTCTGCGGATCGATCTCGATTCTGGGCGACGCGCCACGCTGCAACTGCTTGCTGCGCTTTGCGGCGAGGATGATCAAGCGGTACTTCGAATCAACTTCCTTCCCCTGGCTTCCTTCAACTTCCGTCTCTAACTCTGTCGGTGTAGGCACTCTCGATGCTCCTTCAGTCTATCAATCTATAATTGAATTGCTTTTGAATTTGTTAATGACTTCCCGCACCAGCGGCTCCTGGCGCATGCAGCGCGCGCGCTCCGCGTAAATGATCGATGCTAGCTGCGCCGACGCCCTGTCGATCTCATCGTTAAGGATCACGTAATCGAACGTCGAATACTGTTCCAACTCTTCCGGCGCATTCCGCAAACGCACTTCAAGCTCTTGAGGCGAGTCTGTTCCACGTGCAATCAGGCGCCGCCGCAACACTTCATAAGAAGGCGGCAGGATAAAGATGCTGACTGAATCCATCAGCAACTGTCGCACACTCGCCGCGCCCTGCACGTCGACTTCGAGAATGATGTCGGCGCCGGTGGCAGTCTCGTCCATGATCTGCTTCTTCGACGTGCCGTAGAAGTTTCCGTGCACACACGCCCATTCCAAAAACTCGCCAGCGGCCACCATCTCGTCGAACGTCTCACGGCTGACAAAGAAATACTCGCGGCCATCGACTTCAGTCTGCCGTGGCGCACGAGTCGTGAACGAGACAGAATAGCTGAGATTTTCCACAACATCCAGCACGTGTCGAATGATGGTGCCCTTGCCGCCGCCTGATGGCGAGCTGACAACGAAGAGCGTGCCTCTCGATGAAGCCTGATTGACTGGTCCAGCCAGTTGCAATTCTTTCACTTTACTCGACATTCTGAACCTGTTCGCGAAGTTTCTCCACTTCCGCTTTGATCGCTAAACCAGCCTCCTTGATCACGAGATCCGTTGATTTAGACAGCGTCGTGTTCGCCTCGCGATTGAGCTCCTGCAAGAGGAAATCGAGCATCTTTCCTGCTTCGCCCGGAGCATTGAGCGCTTCCTGAAACTGCGCTAGATGGCTACGCAAACGCACCATCTCTTCACTGACGTCGCTGCGGTCTGCGAGATAAGCAACTTCCTGGGCCAGTCGCACGGGATCGATCTCGACGACCTGCCCGGCGCGGTTCAACAGCTCTCCAATTCGTTTTTGCAGTCGCAGCCGGTACGCATCGGCAAGACCGGCGGCAGACGCCTCGATGATGGGTACGAGTGCTTCAATCTTCTGTACGCGTTCGCGCAGCTCGGTCTTGAGCGCTTCGCCTTCCTGCTCTCGCATTCTTTCGAGCTCATCGAGCGCCTGGTCCATCGCCTGGTCGAGGGCCGTGATCATACGTTCGTCGATGCCGTTGCGGGCGGGCTGTAGCGCGCCGGGAATGCGTGCGATGACGTTGATGTCGAGCTCCCCTGCGATATCGAAGTCCTGCTGAAGCTGCTTCAACGCACTGACGTAACCGGCGATCAGCGGGCGATTGATCTCGTAAGCTATTTGCGACACACGCTCCATGCTGACCGTAACGTCGACACGGCCGCGCGAGAGTCTTGAAGAGATGCGTTTCTTGATCGACGGTTCGACAGAGGCGAGCTCGGAGCCGACGCGAAGGTGAATATCGAGGAATCGATTGTTGACGGTCTTGAGATCGACAGAGACGGAGAAATCGTCTCCCGCCACCATCGCCTTGCCGTATCCGGTCATTGATTTCATGGTTTTCTAATCCACAGATTACACAGACTAAATCTGTGCCATCTGCGCAATCTGTGGATCCTCTTCCTCGTCAGCAAATTGCAGCTCGTAAAGCTTCCGGTACTGTCCGCCCTTCGAAAGCAATTCCGCGTGCGTGCCCATCTCGATAATTCTTCCCGCTTCCATCACGACGATCACGTCGGCGCGCCGCACGGTCGACAGACGATGTGCGATCACAATCGTCGTGCGATTTCGGACCAGATTGCCGATCGCACGCTGGACCAGTCGCTCCGACTCGGCATCGAGCGCCGACGTAGCTTCGTCCAGGATCAGGACTGGCGCATTAACCAGGATTGCACGGGCGATAGCGAGCCGTTGGCGCTGGCCGCCGGAAAGAAAGATGCCGCGCTCGCCGACAATCGTATCGTAACCATCGGGTAATTCGCGAATAAAGTCGTGCGCAAATGCAATCAGCGCCGCTTCTTCGATCTCGATTTCGGTCGCTTCGGGTTTACCGTAAGCGATGTTGTGACGGACAGTGTCGTTGAAAAGTACTGTTTCCTGCGTGACGAGCGCGATCTGTTTTCTCAGGCTCGAGATCGTCGCATCGCGCACATCAACACCATCCCACAAGACCGCGCCCGAGCTCGGATCGTGAAACCGCGGCAGCAGTTTCGTGAGGGTCGACTTGCCACCACCTGACTCGCCCACGAGCGCGACCATCGTCCCGGCCTTTACTTTCAAACTCACATCACGCAATACCGATTTTGTCTCGTTCGCATAACCGAACGAAACATTCTGTAGCTCGATCTCTTTCTTCAGTGGAGGCAGCTCCAAAGCGCCGGACTTTTCCTTGATGATTGCGTGCTCGTCCATCACTTCCCACACGTGATGCGCGGCGGCGAGCGCCTGCTCCATGCTGTTTTGCAATCGCGAAAGCTTGCGCATCGGATCGTAACTGCGGAAGAGAAAGAAGAGGAACGCGAAGAACTGCGCCGTGTTCATCCGGTCGGCGATGATCTCACGCTGACCTAAGAACAACAGCAGCACGACAAAGAACATACCGATCATCTCGATGGTCGGGGGCGAAGCACCCGCGATACTTGCGCTACGCAGATTAGCGCGAACGATTCGCCTCGCGACTTGAGTGAAACGTTCCGACTCACGTTGCTCGGCGCGATACGCTTTCACGATGCCCTGGTTAGCCAGCGCCTCCTGGGCAGTGTCGGTCAATTCTTTGCTGCCCTCAAAATTCTCACGCGCGAGGTTGCGCAACGCTCGTCCAAACTTCGCAGTCAGAACTGCGATAACGGGCGCGAGGACGAGTGAAGCGAGCGTCAGCCGCCAACTGTAATAAAAGGACGCGCTGAGAAAAAAGATGAGGGTGAAGCTCTCGCGCAGCATGTCGCGCACCGTGCTCGTGACCGCCGTCTCGATCGCGGCAGCGCTGGAGACGAGTCGTGAAACGAGATAGTTCGTACGATGCCGCTCGAAGAAAGTGGCGGACTGTTCCAACAGGTGACTATAAAGATCCTGTCGCAACTTCAGCACGGCTGACTGGCCGATGCGCGCCATCAGGTAAGTGGAGACATACTCGGCAATTCCCTTGAAGAGAGTGAAAACGATCAGCAGAATCGCGATGCTTTTCCACGCGCCGACGGGATCTTCGGGAATCAAACGTTGCAGGCCGAAAATCGTCGGGGTACGCTGACCAGCGCCCTGAACGAATGCCTGATTGAAGATTGGCACGATCAAACCGCCGGTGGCAGTCTCGAGCAAACCGACGAGCAGCATCGCCAATGTCGCCAGCGTGAAGATTGGCCAGTGAGGTCTCAGATACTTTAACAGGCGGCGAAGATCACGCATCTCTGGTTGCGAAAATCTCTGATCAGTTGCTATAAGGGAGGTAGAAAAACGGCTTAAAATCCGTAAGAAAGAACTATACTTACCCCCACTCTTTTGCGTCAAGGCTGACTGATTTGCTCGATTTCTTTCTGGGCAGAATTCATGCAAATCTTTTCCCCGCATGAGTCTGCCTCAATTTAGGTTATAATTCTTGCCGCTTAACTGAGGACGAGATTAGATCCCCTCCGACAGGATCAGACATTTGGCACAGCAAGCGATACCAAACACCAAGCACGCAGGTAAGCGTCTTCTCATCGCAGACGACGATGCCGAAATGAGACTTCTTCTGGCCGAGTATTTCCGCCGGCTGGGCTTTCAGGTAGAAGAACGCGAGAGCGGCATGGCGGCACTCGAAGCGACCATCGCGGGACGCTATGATTGTTTCATCTTCGACGTGTCGATGCCGGGAATGTCAGGCCTCGAGCTGCTCAAACGAGTTCGCGATCGCGGCATTCAAACTCCGGCTTTATTCCTGACCGCACACGACGCGCTTTCAGACAAGGTCGCAGGCTTCGAAGCAGGTGCTGACGATTATCTCGCGAAGCCGTTCAGTCCGCGTGAGCTGGAGTATCGAGTCGAAGCACTGTTAAGACGCGGCGGAGCGGCACCGGCAGAACCGGACGGCGAGCGTATTGAAGTCGGCGACCTCGTGATTGACAAGCGTCGTCATGAAGTGATGCGCAACGGCTTTCGCGTCGACCTGACACCGCTTGAGTTTCAGATTCTCGAGCTGCTCGCGTCTGAACCGGGAAGAGCATGGTCCAGAAACGCACTGCTCGATCGAGTCTGGAGCACTGACTACGAAGGCTACCAGCGCAACATCGATCCACACATCAATCGTCTGCGTAAGAAGCTTGAGACCGATCCGAAAAATCCGCGGTATGTGCTGACGGTTCGTGGCGTCGGTTACAAGCTGAACGAGATTCCCTGATGCTTTGGTGGGTCGGCGTAGGATTGATTGTTGCCTGGATTATTCTCCGGCTGGTCGCACCAATGGGTTGGATTCCTATGTTGCTACTGTCGGGAGTTTGCGTCCTCATTATCCAGATCGCCGCCTACCGGAAAACTAAGAGCCACAGGTAAACACGGATTTCACGGTCAGAAACACTGTAAATCCGTGCAATCTGTGGCTAATTTCATCTTGACCTCTCCTGATCCTTCGGCAACAATGCGGCTGTTTAGAGCATCAAGTGGATAGTAGATCTAGCCACTTTCCCAAAGATTTAAAGCCAGGAGTTGTTTAGCCATGAATTCCAGCCGCCTTGTTTGTGCAGTCAGCGCTTGTCTACTCGCCGCTTCGATCGCAGTTGCCCAACAGGACGTTGAACGTAAGACAATCGCGATAACTTACCCACTGGACGAAACGGTTTCGGTCAAGTTTCGCGGGACGACCCTTTTGCCACGTTTGAAAGGTGAGGCGAAGGTGAAACGCGCCGGCCGTCGCGGCACGCGCGTCGAGTTGAATATTGAAGACCTTCCGCGTGCGTCCGAGCTGGGCGGCATTTACACGACATACGTTCTCTGGGCCATCTCGCCTGACGGGCACGTCGACAATCTCGGAGAGATCAAACGCAGCGGCAGCACCTTTGTTGACTCCAAGATCGACGTCACCACACCGCTGCAAAGTTTCGCGCTCATTGTCACCGCCGAGCCGCACTTTCTGATGAAAGTGCCAAGTCGCATGGTCGTGATGGAGAACCTCCCGCCTCAGAAACCGAACGGCAGTCAGGTTGAAACTGTTGACGTTCGTTACATCGGCAACTCAAGTGACTACTTCCGCACCGCGCGTGTGCCCGAGATTGCAGATGCTGAGTATCGTCAGACTCCGGTTTCACTACTTGGCGCACGGCAGTCGATCAATCTCGCGAAGTACGCAGGGGCGGCGCAGGATGCGCCAGATGAATTGCAGACTGCTGAAGATCATTTGCAGGCGGCAGAGAAAGCATGGCGGTTGAATCAGCCGCTTGCGGAGGTCGATCTCGAAGCGAGGAAAGCGACTTCCGCCGGTCAACATGCGGAAGAAGTTGCGGCAGCGCGCAAGGTTGCGCGCATTAATCGTGAAGAGATACGCCGTCGTGATGAGGCAGTGCGAAGCGCGGAGCGGACTGCGGAAGATTCGCAGCGTGAAGTGGCCCAGCTTCGTGCCGCGCTTGAGAAAGAACAACGCGCGCGTGAGCTCGCCGAGCGAGATGCAGGCACGGCCAACGATCAGTTACGAGAGAAGCGAGTCGAGATCGCGCAACTGCGTGATGAGATTGCGACGCTGCGTGCTGACAACGAAACGGCCAAGCTGAAGGTAGCGCGATACGAAGGTGAGAAGCAGGCCGAGACTGCACGGATCGAAGCTGAGAGGCGCGCCGCAGAAAAGCGAACGGCGGAAGCGAACCTTAAAGAGACGCTGGCAAAATACGGCGTGCTCAAAGAGACGGCAACCGGATTTCGTCTGACGTTGCCCGAAACAATCTGGACCAGCACACGAACAGCAACACTGTCTGCCGCGTCGGCAGCGAAGCTCGAGCCGCTCGCGGCGCTGCTCGCAAGTAATCCCGACTATCAGATCCTGATTGAGGCTTACACTGACAACAAAGGCAATGAAGTGTCGCTCCAGCAGTTGACTCAGGAGCGTGCGCGCGTGTTGTCAGATCGATTTCAGTCGGCGGGTGTCGATCCGATGCGGATACAGGCGAACGGCATGGGCGCCTCGAATCCTTTGGCGCCGAACACCACGGTCGCTGGTCAGAGGAAGAATCGCCGGGTCGAGATCACGTTCACTTCGCCCGTTGGAAAGACCGCGGCAAACTAAGTTGCTGGTCATTTTTTAGCCGCGGATTTACGCGGATGAACGCAGATCAGCGTTTATCCGCGTAAATCCGCGGCTCACATTTCGATGTCCCCACTTGATCCCCTCGAAATTCTCCAGGTCATCGGCTACAGCATCGGCGCAATGCTACCGCTCTGGATGCTGTTCCAGCTCGTCACTCACCGCAGCAAGCTAACAAATATCGAGCGTCTCCTCGCCTTACTCGCCCTCACGATGGGCGGCTGGCACACGAGTAATCTCGTCATCACGCTTCACGGTCTCTTCGATCTCGGTCCTGACATCTGGACCACGTTGCTGCGCATCGCTGATACGGTGGCTGTCGTCAGCATCACCTTCGCGTATTCGTTTCTCCTTCACGTTCACCTGCATCTCTGGGCAAACGCACACGGACGTGATTTAAACCGCAGCGAACGTCTGCGCGTTTATCTTTCCTACATTCCCACGATCTTCCTGCTCGTCGCGGTGCCGCGACTGTGGACCGGCGACTACGCACCGATGTTCACGAAGCTCTCGTTCTTCGTGATCCCTTTCGCTTTCTGGATCGCGTACGTGCTCGGCCTGATCGCGCTGACCGAGCTGCTGATCGCGCGGAAGAGCAGGAACCGCAGTGAGAGACGCATCATGCGCACGCTCGCGGCGTCGTTCATCGGCATTGGTGTCGTGATCTTTGCGGCGCTTGCGGCTGGTGTCGGCGAGGGAACGATTGCGGGGCTGTACCTCAAGACGATCGCAAACCTGGGATCGCTGCTCCCGTCGGTTCTGCTGGCTTACTACATCTATCGTTATCGCTATCTCGAGATCATCATCGAAGAGAGCCTTGTCGTCGTCACGTTTGCAACAGTCGTGTTGACGGTTTACGTCTTTGGCATTCGTACGATTGGCGACTGGATGACGCAGCGATACGGCGTCAGACCGGGCCTCGTCGAAGCGTTACTAATTCTCGCGCTCGCCCTCCTCGCCGCTCCGTTTCGCGGTTTCCTGGCCCAACGATTTCACAAACTGTTCGAGCGTGAAGCGGCGCTCTACAAAGAAATCGTGGCGCGCATCGGCGCGTACGCAGGCCAGTACAAAGATCTTTCCGATCTTCTACATTTCGTTGAGGAGCGCACGACTGGAGCGCTCGGTCTGCGACAACTCAAGATCTTCATTACGGATGCGGAGTCCGAGCAGTGGGTGCAACAGGTGCTTGAGAAGTCGAAGGAAAACGCGTGGCTACCGGTTGAAGATGATGCTGTGTTGACTGAGCAGAACTTCAAGGTCGCTTACCCGCTGCGTCGTGAAGACAAAGTGGAGGGACTGCTGGCGGTTGATGCTGCGTCGGCGAGTCTGACGCCAGATGTGCACACGATACTCGCCCTCCTTGCCGATCAGGTGGCGATCGCGATCGATGATTCACGACTGCTTGAAGAGAATCTAAGACTCGAGCGAGAGCTTGCGGAACGTGAGCGCCTGGCAGCGCTCGGACGCATGGCAGCGACCGTGGCGCACGAGATCAAGAATCCGCTGTCGGCGATCAAGTCGATCGCGCAGGTGATGCGTGAAGACGAGAGTTTGCGGAACGAGTACGAGCGCGATCTCGGGTTGATCGTTGGGGAGACTGATCGACTGAGCCAGAGTGTGACGCAGTTGTTGAGCTTTGCGCGGCGGGAGAGCCCGGCGGGACAGCCACTGAGCGTTGATGAGCTCGTGAGATCCGTGGTCGATCTTTTTCGTGCGAGTGCGAGAGAGCAGGGGATCGTGCTCGATGCTGTCGTGAAGGTTGAGGCGGAGCTGGCGGGAAAGTCTGTGTCGGCTTTGCGAGATGCGTTATCGAATCTGTTGCTCAACGCGCTACAGGCGACACCGCACGGTGGAAGAGTTGAGTTGATTGCGGCGGCGTCTGATGGTGAGCTTGTCATCAGCGTGCAGGACACTGGCTCGGGTGTGCCGCTTGATCTGCGGGAGAGAATCTGGGAGCCGTTCTTCACTACGCGACAGCGCGGGACGGGATTGGGGCTGGCGATCGTACGCAAGCGTGTGCAGGAGGTTGGGGGAACAGCGTCGCTGGCTGCCGGAAAGAATGGTGGAGGAGCATTATTTCACTTAAGAGTACCGTTATAAGAGTAAATCCTTTGACAGGATTACAGGATTTCACAAGATTGACAGGATATGTCCGTATATCTTGTATGTAATCCTGTCTAA
>Ga0081539_10000913_pt1 | contig 55913 bp, 62 predicted proteins | sample TabmetS4T2R2_FD_71023 | JGI IMG/M metagenome (GOLD analysis project Ga0081539, IMG submission 71023) | Tabebuia heterophylla rhizosphere microbial communities from the University of Puerto Rico - S4T2R2 | ecosystem: Host-associated > Plants > Roots > Rhizosphere ...
GAACAGGAACTCCGCGTCCGCGTCGACGGACCGTCGGATCAGCCACGCACAGGCGACGCGGTCGACGTGTACGTGCGCACGGGTCGCCCACCTCATCGCAACGCCTCGACACGCTCGGCCAGCCGTTCGATCGCTCGCTCCGCGCGGCGCCGCTCCGGCGACTCGAAGAAGTCGCGCGCGCGGATCTGCTGCAGCGTCCGGCGGAGTCGCCCGAGAGCGCGGCCGTCACGTGCGGCGCGCGCCGCCTCCACGACGGATCGATAGTCCGCGCCGACGGCCGCCGTCATTCGTTCGGCGAGCGCGCGATGCTGAGCCGCCGTCGAGGGCTCTGCGATCCACAACGTCGCCTCGCCGCCTGCCTCCTCGACCTCGCCGGCGACCCACTCCAGCTGCTCTCGGGTACGGCGGTCGTGGGGCAGCGCGACGAGCCCGTCGAGCACTTGCGCCACGCCCAGCCGCCGGAGCCTTCGCCAGACCGCGATCCGCGGAGTCGAGGGCTCACGCGGCAGCCGGTACGCGAGAAGCACCCAGCGCTGCGCCACGATTGACACTCTAGCGCAACCGTGGTTACAGTGAAACCGTGGTTGCGCTCGTCAGCGCCTACCGCACGGGCCTACCTCGCGGCGTCTACGTCCTCCAGTCCGGCCTCGTGCTCAACGCATTCGGCAACGGCGCCGCGAATCCGTTCCAGCTGATCTATCTCCACGAAGTCCGCGGGATTCCCCTGGGGATCGTGAGCATCGCTTCACTGACGAGCGCGACGTCGGGGCTCGCCTCGTCGCTCGTGGCCGGCAGCCTCGCCGACCGAATCGGGCCGAAGCGGACGATGATCGGAGGGCTCGCAATCTCGACGACGGGATTCGCGCTCTACCCGCTGATCGAGCGCGGCTGGCACGCGATCGCCCTCGCGCTGGTGATCGGCCCGGGCGTCGGAGTCTGGCTGACGATGCAGTCGGTGCTGCTGGCCGCGATCACTCCCGCGGAGCTGCGGCACGTCGCATTCGCGCAGCAGCGTGTCGCGGCGAACATCGGGCTCGGCTTCGGCGGCTTCGCCGGCGGGACGATCGCCGCGACGCTCGGCTTCACGACGCTCTTCCTCGTCAACGCGGCGACGTTCGCCGTCTATTCGGTGTTCGTGGCCCGCATTCCGGGAGTCGCCCCGCCGGCGCGGACGTCGGAGCCGTTCGGCTACCGGACGGTGATTCGCGACCGCACGTTCCTCGGCGTCGCCGGGCTCAACTTCGTCTGGGTCGTGGCGCTGATCTCGCTCGGCGTCGGCGTGTTCCCGCTCTTCGTGCACGAGCACGCGGGTGTCGGCGAGCGCGCGATCGGCTTCCTGTTCCTCCTCAACTCGCTGACGATCGTCGTCGCGCAGCTGCCGGTCGCGCGCGCGATGGAGGGGAGGCGACGCATGCGCGGGTTCGCGCTGATGGCTGTCGTGTTCGCCGCCTGGTGGACGATCGTCACGCTCACGGGAGCAGCGTTGTCGGGAACGATTGCAATCGCGGTCCTGACGTTCGCCGTCGTGCTGCTCAGCCTCGGCGAGTGCATGTACGACGCGATCCAGGGGCCGCTCGTTTCAGACCTCGCGCCGCCCGGACGCAGCGGGCGGTACCTGGCCTTCAGCGGCTTCTCCTGGCAACTCGGGTTCATCGTCGGCCCTGCCTCGGCAACCGCGATGCTCGCCGTCGCGCCGTTCGCGGTGATGCCGGTAGCCGCCGGACTCTGCCTGGCGGGCGGTGCAGGAGCGCTGCGCCTGGAGCGGCGGCTGCCTCCTGCTTTTCGTGTCACGCCGCGGCGCTGAGCCCTAGCGGCCGGGCCAGGACACGCGCGTGAAGGGCCAGTCGCGCTCGATCCACTCCCGCACGACCTGCTCGAGCGTGCGGTCGAGCTCGTAGGCGTCGCGGCGCACCCATAGCCGCACACGCGCGTCGGCGTTTGCGTCCGGGTAGACGTACACGCAGCCGAGGACGCGCGACTCGTCGTGCGGGACGACGGTGTATGCGAACGAGGTGCGGTTGCGGAACTCCGTCTCGTGCCAGCCGAGGTCGGCGAGGTTGCGCTCGTGCGTGAGCCCGTGCGGCGGATCGGGCTCGCCCTGCGGCGTCACGCGGTCGAGGATCGCCTCGAAGTCGGCATCGACGTCTGAGGTGAGCAGCGGGCGAAGGCGGAACCACTCGTGCTCGAGCGACCGCGGCGGCTCCCAGCCGTCGGGAAGCGCGAGCGCAGGACGGAGCCCATATCGCGCGAGGTGCGCCGCGCGGACCTCGTCCTCGGCGGCGCCGGCGTCGTAAGCCGGCGAAACGAGCGGCGACGCGCCGGCCACGCGGACGAGCACGATCGTCTGCACGCGATCCGGTGTCGCGCGGTAGCCGCGTTCGCGCAGCAGCTCGAGCCCGCGTTCGTAGACGGGCCCGTGCTCGTGCAGCTCGGCACGGCCGGCGAAGCGCCAGCCCTTGCGCGCGATCGGGTCGACGACGTTGATCTCGATTGCGGGATTGACGCGCAGGTTGGCGACGGTGCCGGGCGAGTTGATGTCCGCGAAGACGAGGTGATCCTCGTCCCAGACGGTCGTCGTGCCCTTCGGCGAGAGGTTCGGCGTCGCGTCCGAGCGAACGGTTGCGTGGAAGCCGAGCCCCTGCGCGAGGACCAGCGCCTGCATCTCCGCGGTGAGAACGCCCACCGCGGGGTTCTAAGGCTCGCCGACCTCGACGTGCCGCTCGTCGATGCAGGCCTTGGCCCAGCGCTCCGCGATCTCCGCGACGCGTTCCGCGAGCTCCGGGTCGTCCGAGGGCAGCGAGATCCGCACGAGCTGGACGGCGCCCTCCGAGTGCTCGGAGATCTCGTGCCGTTCCTCACGAATGATCGTCACATCGCCCCCGACCTTCGGAAGCAGCTCGGCGGCCAGCTGGTCGATCTCCGCAGGAGTGGCCTCGCGCCCTGCAAACAAGCCGAAATTCACCCGCACCTCGAGCGCGGCGTTCTCGGGCCGCGCCACGAACGAGAGAACGCTCGCCAGGTCGTTCACACACCTCTTGTAACCGGTACGGCGGCGGGCCTAACCCTCGGTCGGAGCCCAGCGAAACCGGGTCAAGGCGACTGCTGCGCCGACCGCTCCCCAGGCCGCGACGACCGCGATGTCCCCCGGCGAATCCCAGAACTCCTGACCACCGAGCATCACGTCCCGGGTGAGGCGGATGAAATACGTGAGCGGGAGAACGTCGGCGATCGCGCGCAGGAACTGCGGGAACGAGTGCGGCGAGAAGAACGCGCCGGAGATGAACGACATCGGCAGGGAGATCGCGTTCACGGCCGCCGAGGATCCCTCGGCCGACCGGATCGCGGCGGTGAGGCCGAGCCCCATCGCCGCGAACGCGAGTGCGCCGAGCACGAGCGTGAGGACGAGCGAGAACCAGCGGTCGGGCAGCGGGACCGAGAAGAGCACGCGGCCGATCGCGACGAGCACGACGGAATTGAGCGCGAACGCCGCGAGCGTCGCCGTCAGCACCGCGGTCACGTACGCCCACGCAGGCAGCGGCGTCGCGCGAACGCGCTTGAGGATCCCCGACTCGCGGCGGACGACCATGAAGATCGCAAGCCCGGCGAACGCGACGGAGACGACGCCGTAGCCGAGCATGCCGGCCTCGAGATACCGCGAACCCTTGTAGCCCTCGATGCGGTCGTGCCCGTAGACCGAGCCGAGCAGGACGAAGAGGATCAGCGGCAGGAGAAAGGTGAAGAACGCCAGCTCGCGGCTGCGCGAGTAGAGCACGAGCTGCGTGCGGATCTCGTGGAGCAGCAGCCTCATCGCTCGTCCTCCTGCGTCAACTGGAGGTAGACGTCTTCGAGCGACGGCCGCCGGACCTCGAGCTCGTCGAGCTCGCGGCCGGCGGCGACGGCGCGCGCAGTCAGGTCGTGCAGCACCTTCGTCGGCTCGTGCGTGCGCTCGACGATCAGCTGCCCGTTCTCGCGCCAGCGGATCTCGGTCGCGGGCGTGCGCGTGAGCTCGGCCGGGGCACCCTCGGCGACGATCTCGCCGCGGCGCAAAACAGCGACGCGGTCGGAGAGCTGCTCCGCCTCGTCGAGATAGTGCGTCGTCAGCAGGATCGTCTTGCCGAGCTCTCGCAGCGAGCGGATCGTCTCCCACGCGGCGCGGCGCGCGCCGGGGTCGAACCCCGTCGTCGGCTCGTCGAGAAAGATCAGCTCGGGGTCGCCGACGAGTGCGAGGCCGAAGTCGAGACGACGGCGCTGCCCGCCGGAGAGCTTGCTCACGCGCATGTTCGCGCTCTCGTCGAGCCCGACGACTCGGACGACGTCGTCCACGGGCCGCGGCCGCTCGTAGTAGCCGGCGAACGCGGCGATGCTCTCGCGGACGGTGAGCGTCTCGTACATCGCCGACGACTGGAGCACGACGCCGATGCGCCCGCGCCAGCTCTGCGACGCGCGAAGGGGGTCCGAGCCGAGGACGGAGACGTCGCCGCCGTCGCGCTTGCGGTACCCCTCGAGGATCTCGACGGTGGTCGTCTTGCCGGCGCCGTTCGGGCCGAGGAGCGAGAAGACCTCGCCGCTGCGGATCTCGAAGTCGATGCCGCGCAGCGCGTCACGGTCGCCGTAGCGTTTCCGCAGGTCCTGCACCGTGACAGCAGCCGCCATCCCTGATATATCTACCAGATATATGGAGCTGAGTCCAACCGCGAAGGTCGTCCTCGGCCTGATCGCTCTCGGGGAGCGTACGGGCTACGACATCAAGCGGACCGTGGAGCGCTCGACCGCATTCTTCTGGGGCGCAAGCTACGGGCAGATCTACCCGGAGCTCGAGCGGCTCGAGCGCGACGGGCTGCTCGTGAGCGAGCGTCGCGGCCCGCGGCGCCGGCGCGAGTACCGCGTCACGCCCGCCGGCGAACGCGCGCTGCGCGCGTGGCTGTCGTCACGCGATCCGCTCTGGTTCTCGACGCGCGACGAAGGCTTGTTGAAGCTCTTCCTCGCGGATCTCGTCGACGACGGCGAGCGGCTTGCGAACGTCCGTCAGATCGTCGAGCAGAACGAGGAGGCGCTGGCCTTCTTCCGCACGATCGAGGCGACCGGCTCGACCGCCGAGGCGCTCGCGTACGGGATCGACTTTCTCGAGTGGAACGCGGGTTGGTGGCGCCGCTACGAACGGCGCCTCAGAGCTCGAGCTCGCAAACCCCCGCGGTCGGGAACCTCGGCTCCGGCCCGCCGCTGATCGACGCGGCGATCTGGCCGCAGTCGGGTTGGTGCCCGACGACGACCACGGTCTCGCCGCGGCCCGCGACCGTCGAGCGCACGCCTTCGGCGGTCGCGCCGGGTGCGAGCCGCTCGTCGGTCTCGACGGTCGTTCCGGTCGCCTTCGCGATCGCGTCCGCGGTCTCGCGCGCTCGTAACAGCGGGCTCGAGAGGACGACGTCGGGCCGGACGCCCTCGTTCGCGAAGCGCTCGCCGACCTCGTGGGCCTGCTCGCGGCCGCGCTTGCTCAGGGTGCGCAGCTCGTCGGGCTCGCCGGGCTCGGCCTTGGCGTGACGGACGAGGTAGAGGCGCACCTCGTCAGGCTACTTCTTCGAACGATCGCACCTCGATCCGTGCCTTGGCGCGGTGCCTCGGTGCGTCGTCGCGTTCCCGCAGCCGCGAGAGGTACGGCAGGATCTCCTCCTCGCCGCGCAGCACGCTGCCGTCGTCGGCGACGAGGACGGGGATCTCGTTCGTGCCGACGCGCTGCAGCATCTCGTCGCGTTCGTCCGGATCGGCAGGCACCTGGCGCGCGACGAAGTCGAGGCCGAGCTCGGTGAGCCGCTGCCGCACCTTGTGCGAATGGGGGCACCACTCAGCCTGGTAGAGCTCCATGCGCCGGGCCTTTCCGGGCAACGTGCGAGCGAAACTAGACGACGGCCTCGGGCGTCAGGAGCGCGTCGATGCCGTACTCCGGGAAAACCGAGCGATAGCCGAGCGCGCGGCCGAGCGGGGCGAGCGCGGTGAAGAGCGCTTTCTGTGCGGGGAGCGGAAGCCACGGCAGGCAGACCTCGTCGAGCGGGCCGGTGCCGAGCACGGCTGCCTGGAGGAGCGGCGTGGGGTAGCCGTGCCGCCGCATCCGGATCAATCCGTCGCGCGCGAGCCCGATCAGCAACAGGACGTTGTCGGTGCGCCACGCCGGACGGACCTGGACGCGGAACTGCGCCTCGTCCGCGAACTCGTTGCGGAACCAGTGCGCGGCTCCCGGCGGGACGACGACGGTCTCGCCGGCAGCGACGACGAGGCGTGCGCGACCGAGGCGGAAGCGCATGCGCCCCGCGCGCGCCTCGAAGCGTTCCTCCTGGCGCGGGTGGGCGTGCAGCGGGACAAAGCCTCCCGGGCGGACGAAGAGGTCGCACTCGAGCAGCTCCCCGGCGGTCTGCTCGGCGGTTCGCAGGAACACGACGCGCTGACCCGTCGTCGGGTCCTCGATCTCCGGGAGCGGCGACCTCGTCGTCATGTTCGCGCCTGCAGCGAGCCTACTGCTTGACGCGCGGACGGTGCTGCGGCGTGCAGTCCCGTAGATAGAGTCGTGGCGTGGCGACGTTCCGGTACGTCCTCTGCGACGTGTTCACGGACACCCCGCTGACCGGCAACCAGCTCGCCGTCTTCACGGACGCGCGCGAGTTGCCCGAGGAGTCGCTGCAGCCGCTGGCACGCGAGATGAACCTCTCGGAGACCGTCTACGTGTACCGCCCGGAGGCGGGCGGGCACGCTCGCATTCGCATCTTCACCCCGAGCCGTGAGCTGCCCTTCGCGGGGCATCCGACGCTCGGTTCGGCGTTCGTGCTCGGCGGGCCCTTGCAGCTCGGGGAGATCCGGCTGGAGACGGGTGCGGGGATCGTTCCCGTGCGGCTCGAGCGCGAGGGCGCGCGAATCGTCTTCGGGTGGATGGAGCAGCCGATTCCGGAGTGGCGGCCGTACGAGCGCGCTGACGAGCTGTTGAGCTTGTTGGGCGTGAGCTCCGACCTGCCCGTCGAGCTCTACGACCTCGGGCCGACCCACGTGTACCTGACGCTGTCCTCGGCGGAGGAGGTCGCGTCGCTGCGTCCGGACATCACTGCGCTCGGCGAGTACGACGAGTGCGTCAACTGCTTCGCATCCGTCGACAACGGGCGGGTGAAAACGCGCATGTTCGCGCCGGCCTTCGGCGTGGCCGAGGATCCCGCGACGGGCTCGGCCGCCGGCCCCCTCTCCGTCCACCTGCTTCGTCACGGCCGGACCGAGTCCGGACAGGAGATCGAGATCGAGCAGGGCGTCGAGATCGGTCGTCCGTCGCTGCTGTTTGCACGGGCGTTCGGGACTCCCGAGCAGATCGAGCGCGTCGAGGTCGGCGGCTCGGCGGTCGTCGTCGCGCGCGGCGAGTTCCAGCTCTAGAAGGCGATCGCGCGGATCTCGGGCAGCTCGACGGCGAGTGCCGTCCAGAAGCGGCCGCCGTCGCGAGAGACGTGGACGCGGTTGCGGGACGCGAACGCGATCAGGTCCGGATCGTCGTTCGCGATCGCGACGCCGCGCGGGTGCGGCAGGCCGCGTCCCGACTCCCGCCACGTCGCGCCGGCGTCGTGCGAAACGAGGAGCGGCGGGCTCGCGTCGACGGCGGCCACGATCGTCGATCCCGAGCGTGCCGCGGCGACGACACGCGGCAGGTCGACGGCCGCTTGCTCGGGCTCGAACCGATCGGCCGGCTCGACCTCTTCCGTCTCGAGGTCGATCGCGAACGTTCCGTTTGCCGTGTCGACGTACACGTTCACAGCAGGGCGGCGACGACTGAGGTTGCGCGCCGCGCGGCGGGGACGGGCCCGTAGCCGTCCGCGCGCGACGTCAGGTAGGCGGCGCCGAACACGTCGCCGGCGCCGGTCGGGTCGCGCGGGAGCGGATGCGCGCGCACGTCGACCGTTCGCCCCTGGTGGCGCACCGTCGCCCCGCGCGAGCCGCGCGTGATCACGAGCTCGGGGACGTCGACGTCCCCGACGATCTCCGCCTCCTCCTCGGCGAGCTTGAGGATCGTGACGTGCTCGAGCAGGCGCCTGTCGAAGTCGGCGTCCTGCGTGAGCTCACCGATCTCGGGCACGCGGACGAGGCCCTGGCCGTCCATAAGCGTCCTCCGACCGCGGGCGAAGGCGGCGAGTGTGTCGGCGTCGAAGTCCGAGCGGAGGAGCGGAGCGACCTGAATCCAACGCACGTCGGGGTCGAGCGCGCGCGTGTCCTCGGGCGTCCAGGAGTCGCCGATCGCCTCGACGTGCATGCGTCGCCGGTCGCCCGTGTAGGAGAAAGAGAAGGCCGTCGTGCGCGTGCCGTGCAGCATGCGCAGCGGGATTCCGAGCGCGGCGAGACGCGGAAGCAGGACGGGCCGGTCGCGATCTCCGCAGCGCGCGAGGATCCGCGGACGTCCCGACATGAGCCGCAGCGCGCGCCCGGCGTGGTAGGCGCCGCCGCCGATCCGCGGCCGGCCGCCCGCGATCCGGTCGAGGGAGAGGTTGCCGACGACGGCGACGGCTCCGGCCATCCGGCGATTCTCGCCGGTACGGGGTCAGACCCCGGGCAGGGCCGAACCGGGCCGGTTCGCCGCTCTGCATGGCGGCGCGAGGGCGTTCGGGCCTGGTCCTCGACGGACATGGCAGGGGTCAGAGCCCTGGCATGTCCGGATCAGACGTTCCGGCCGGCCTCGGCGGGCCGCGGGCGCGGCATCCGCGCTCGGCGCCCGACGAGCGACACGGCCGATGCGAGCGCGAAAGCGAGCGCGAAGCTCGGCAGCGAGGCGCCGATCTGCGAGTCGAGCGGATGCAGCCGTGCGAGAAAATCCGTCCAGAACCCGAGGCCCTGCGACTGCGCGAGCCACTCGTAGAGCATGAAGCCGGCGAGCCAGGACACGATCATCCCCGGCCGCACGGCTGGCCCCTCGAAGACGTCCGCCGGCGTGTAGCGCAGGCCGCGTTGCACCCAGTCCGCGACGAGGACGCCGAACAGCGGCACGAAGAACGCGCCGAGCAGGTAGAGGAACTGCGAGTACTGCGTCAGGTCGAAGACGAGCGCGCCGGCGGTCGCGGCAACCGAGCAGGCGACGATCAGCGCGCGCTGCGGCGCCTCCGGGACGAAGTTCTGCAGCGAGACCGCCGTCGAGTAGATGTTCGCGAACGCTTCGTCCGTCTCGTCGACGGTGAGTGCGAGCAGCGCCAGCAGCGAAGCGACTCCGGCTGCGGCAATCGTCGTCAGCACGGTTCCCGGGTTGCCCGGGTCGATCGACGGATGCGAGAGGACGAGGATCGCGCCGAACCCGAACTGGAAAAGCGTCGGGAAGAGGTACCCGAGGCCCGCGCCCCAGAACGCTGCGCGGCGCGTCGTCGAGAACCGCGTGTAGTCGGCGACGAGCGGGATCCACGAGACGCTGAGCGCGATCACGAGGTCCATGCCGGCGAAGAACGAGCCGCCCTGTCCACCGCGATGCCAGTTCTCGCTGAGCTCGCCGTGGCGGAGGATCCAGTACGCGAGATAGAGGACGGACGCGGCGACGGCCCAGATGCCGACCTTGCGCACGAACCTCCGCACGAAGCCGATCGGCCCGAGCAACGCGAGCGCCGTCGCGAGCCCGCCGAAGACGAGCTTCCACATCCACAGCGCGCGGAAGTCGAACACGCGGTCGGACAACGCGGCGGCGGCGGTCGCGATGATGATCAGCTCGAACACCGACCAGCCGAGGCATTGCAGGACGTTCAGCGCGGTCGCCAGGTACGAGCCGCGGCGGCCGAGCGGCGCGCGCTGCAGCACCATCGTCGGCACGCGCGCGTCCGCGCCGATCAGCGCCGCGACGCCGAGCATCGCGTTGCCGATCAACCCGCCGAGCAGCGTGGCCAGCAGCGCTTGCTTCAGCGAAAGTCCGAAGTACGCCGCGGCGACGAGGACGAGCAGCGAGATCCCGAGGTTCGTCCAGAGGAGGAACGTGTCGAGCGTTCCGAGCACGCGGAGCCGCTCGGGCACCGGCGTGATCCCCCAGCTCGGCGTCTTCTCCATCGGTCGGCTCCCTTCGCTGGTGCTGGCCAGACAGGTTCGACGGTACCCGGCGCCCGTTACGGCGACCAGTACATAGGCAACACCTATGCACTAGCATTCCGCGGATGCTGACCCGTCGCGGATTGATCGGCGCCGGCGCCGCACTCGTCCTCGCGCCGGCCGCACTCGCCGACGACGAGGCGGATCTCGCCCACGTCCGACTCGGGGTCGGGATCGAGGTGCTGGGCGCGGCGTTCTACGCGCGGGCGTTGAAGGCGCGTCGCGACGACGAGCGCGCGAAGGCGCTCGCACACGAGCGCGAGCACCTCGCCACGCTCCGCGCGATTCTCGGCGAGGGGGCGCCGACAGCCGACGACTTCGACCTGCGCTATCCGAAAGAGCCGCTCGTCGACACCGGTCGCCGATTCGAGACGGCGTTCACCGGGGCGTACCTCGGTGCCGCCGGCGCGGTCGCGAATCCGGATCTTCGGCTGCTCTTCGCGCGCCTCGCCGCGTGCCACTCGGCGCACCTCGCGTACTGGCACCGGCTCTCGGGAGGCTCGCCCGTCGGGCGCGCGCTCCCGTTTGCTCTCGACATCGACCGCGCCTCGTCGGCGCTGGGGCCCTATGGCATCTGAGACGACGTACGGCGCGGGTGAAGCCGCGCGGATGCTCGGGATCAGCCTCGACACGTTGCGCCGCTGGGACCGTGCCGGGCGCATCCGCGTGAAGAGAGACGCTGCGAACAGGCGCTTCGTCGACGCGAGCGAGATCCGGCGCCTGCGCGGGGCCGAGCCCCATCCGTCGAGCGCCCGCAACCGCTTTCGCGGGACCGTCTCCGAGGTCGCGATCGAGGGCCTGCTCGCCCAGGTCGAGATCCGAGTCGAAGGGCCTGCACGCGTCGTCGCAGTGATCACCCGTGAGGCCGCGGAGGAGCTCGGCCTGAAGCCGGGATCTCCCGCGACCGCCGTCGTCAAAGCGACGTCGGTGATGGTGGAAGCATGAGGCGCGTCGCTCTGCTCGCCGCGGCCGCGCTCGCGCTCGCTCTCCCGGCGGGGACGTCGGCGGTAAGCGGTGTGACGGTGTTCGCGGCCGCTTCGCTGACCGAGGTCTTCCCGAAGATCGACGCGGGACCCAGGTACAGCTTCGCGGGCTCGGACGCCCTGGCACTCCAGATCCGGAACGGCGCGCCGGCGGACGTCTTCGCCGCGGCGAGCCCGACACAACCCCAGGCGCTCTACAAGGACGGGCTCGTCCTCAAGCCGCGTTGGTTCGCCACGAACCGTCTGACGGTGATTGTGCCGCGCGCGAACCCGGCAGGGATCGGGTCCGTGTTCGACCTCCGGCGCAGCGGCATCAAGCTCGTGATCGGCACGGGCACGGTTCCGATCGGCATCTACACGAGGCAGGTCCTCTCGCGCCTCGGGATCACGGCTGCCGTGCTGAAGAACGTCGTCAGCCAGGAGTCGGACGTCAAGGGAATCGTGTCCAAGGTCGCCCTCGGACAGGCAGACGCCGGCTTCGTCTACGTCACCGACGCAAGGCCGGTCGCAGGCGACGTGAAGAAGATCTCGATCCCCGCCTGGTCACAACCCAAGGTGCGCTACGAGATCGCGGTCGTCGCGCGGAGCTCGAACCGCGCCGCAGCGCAGAGCTTCGTCAACGAGCTCGTCACGAAGCGCGGACGACGCCTGCTCGTCGCAAACGGCTTCGGCGTCCCCAAGCGGTGAGGCGGCTCTACGCCGTCGTCTTCGGCGGCGCGACCGCCACTGCCCTCGCGTTCCTCCTCGTCCCCGTCGCGGCGCTGTTCCTCCAGACCTCGCCCGCGCGGATCGTCGAGGAGCTCGGCAACGCGGTCGCGCGGGACGCGCTGGTCGTCAGCCTGAAGACGAGCCTGATCGCCCATGCGCTGGTGCTCGCGTTCGGAACGCCCGCCGGCTGGCTGCTCGCGCGGCGGCGGTTCCGCGGACGAGGAGTGGTGCTGGCGCTCGTCGAGCTGCCGCTCGTGCTGCCGCCCGCGGTCGCGGGGATCGCGCTGCTTGCTGCATTCGGCCGCCTGCACCTGCTCGGGCGCGCATTCGAGGGAGCCGGCATCGACCTTGCATTCACGCAAGCCGCCGTCGTCCTCGCGGTCGCCTTCGTGGAGAGCCCGTTCTACTTCCGCGGCGCGATCGCCGCGTTCGAGGCCGTCGATCAGCACCTCCTCGATGCCGCGCGGACGCTCGGCGCCTCGCCCTGGCGCGTCTTCTTCCGCGTCGCGCTGCCGCTTTCAGCTGCCGGCCTCGGTTCCGCTTCGGCGCTCGCACTCGCGCGCGGCCTCGGCGAGTTCGGCGCCACGATCATCTTCGCCGGCTCGCTGCAGGGCGTCACACAGACGCTGCCGCTTGCGATCTACGCGCAGTTCGAGCTCGACTTCGACTCCGCCGTCGCGATGAGTGTGCTCTTCGTCTTCGTCGGGGCGGCGATCCTGCTCACGATCAAGGCGTTGACCCTGTGGACGCGCTCTCCCTCGACATCACCGTTCCGCTCCGCGACTTCGAGCTCGACGTAGCGCTCGACGTCGCGCCCGGCCAGACCCTCGCGCTCGTCGGCCCTTCGGGAGCGGGGAAGACGACGGTCCTGCGCGCGATCGCCGGGCTCGTCCGTCCCACCGCGGGATGGATCGAGTGCGGCGGCACGTGGTTCGACCCACGCACGCACGTCCCGCCGGAGCAGCGCTCGGTCGGGCTCGTGTTCCAGGAGTACGCACTCTTCCCGCACCTGACGGTCGAGCGGAACGTCGCCTTCGGCGGGCCCGTCGACGGACTGCTCGGCCGGCTTCGCATCGAGCATCTCGCGCACGCCAGGCCGGGAGACCTCAGCGGCGGCGAACGCCAGCGCGTCGCGCTCGCCCGTGCGCTCGCCCGGCGGCCGAAGGTACTCCTCCTCGACGAGCCGATGTCCGCGCTCGATCCGCACACGCGCGCCGACGTCCGGGCCGAGCTGCACGCGATCCTGCGCGACCTCGCGCTGCCGACTTTGCTCGTGACGCACGACTTCGAGGAGGCGGCAACGCTCGCCGACCGCGTCGGCGTGTTGGTCGAGGGGCGGCTGCGCCAGATCGCCGCACCCTCCGAGCTGGTCGCTGCGCCCGCCGACGCGTTCGTCGCCGGGCTCGCCGGCGGCAACGTCCTCATCGGCGTGGCGCGGCCGAAAGGCAGCCTCACCGAGGTGACCCTCGACGGCGGCGGCATCGTCTGGTCGACGGACGAGCGGGAAGGCCCCGTCGCCGTGCTGATCTATCCGTGGGACGTCGCGCTGGCGCGCGAGGCGCCGGTCGACTCGGCGCTCAACCACGTGCAGGCGCCGATCACGTCGCTGGTCCGCGTCGGCAACCGTGTGCGCGTGCGCGTGGGGACGCTGACCGCCGAGATCACGGCCGCCTCGGCCGAACGGCTCGCCCTCGCCCCGGGCGAGCCCGTCGTGGCGACCTTCAAGGCGACGGCGACGCGTCTCCTTCCCGACTAGATAGATCGCATAACGATACGTTTCACCCCGGTTTGGTGCGGAAACCGGACCCGGGTGAGACCGGCGTCCCCCGCGCTGCTCCTCGCCGTGCTCGTGCTGGCCGGCTGCGGCGGGCGGCAGTCGACGCTCCGGACGGACACGGCGCCCGCCGGGCGGATCGAGCGCCTGTGGTGGGTGATGTTCGCCGGCTCCGCCGTCGTCTGTGCGGTCGTGTTCGTGCTCGTCCTCGTCGCCGTCCTTCGCGCGCGCGGGACGCGCGCGCCGTCGCAGGAAGACGGTCGCGGCGCGCGCGGCCTGATGCTGTTCGGCGGCGCAGTCGCGCCGCTGGTGGTGCTCGTCGCGCTCTTCGTGCTCATCCTCCGCAGCCTGCCGTCCACCGCGCAGCCGCGTCCGGGCAGCGCGTCGCTGCGCATCGACGTCGTCGGCCACGACTGGTTCTGGGAGATCCGGTATCCCGACCAGCACGTCACCACGGCCAACGAGATCCACATTCCCGCCGGCGAGACGGTCGAAGTGCACGTCTCGACCGGGGACGTGATCCATTCGTTGTGGGTACCGGGCCTGAACCGCAAGATCGACACCATCCCCGCGCACGACAACCGGGTGCTGATCGACGCCCGCTCCCCGGGGGTGTTCCGCGGCCAGTGCGCCGAGTTCTGCGGGCTCGAGCACGCGAAGATGGGCCTCCTCGTCTTCGTCGACCGGCCGGACGAGTTCCGGCGCTGGCTCGCCGGCCAGGAGAAGCCGGCCGCGGGGGCCGGCGGCCGCGGCGTCGAGGCCTTCGACCTCTACGGCTGCTCCGGCTGCCACACGATCCGCGGCACGGCCGCTCGGGGAAGGATCGGACCCGACCTCACGCACCTCGCGTCGCGGACGACGCTCGCCGCGGCGTCGATCCCGAATCGCCGCGGGTATCTCGCCGGCTGGATCCTCGATCCGCAGCACGTCAAGCCGGGCAACAGGATGCCCGGCAGCGACGTCAACGGGCCGGACCTGCAGGTGCTGCTCGACTACCTGGGGAGCCTCAGGTGAGCGTCGCGGTCGACGTCCTCCGCAAGCTCGAGGAGACGTGGGAGCCGCCCGCGCCCGCGCGCCACTTCTTCACGACGGTCGACCACAAGGTCATCGGCAAGCGGTACCTCGTCACATCGTTCGTCTTCTTCGTGCTCGCCGGGCTCGAGGCGGTCGCGATGCGCACCCAGCTGATCGAGCCCGAGAACAGCTTCGTCGGGCCGAGCACCTACAACCAGCTGTTCACGATGCACGGGGTCACGATGATCTTCCTGTTCGTGACGCCGATGCTGTCCGGCTTCGGCAACTACGTCGTGCCCCTGATGATCGGCGCGCGCGACATGGCCTTCCCCCGGCTCAACGCCTTCTCGTACTGGGTGTACGTGCTGAGCGGGATCTACATCTACTCGTCGTTCCTGTTCGCGATCGCGCCGAACTGCGGCTGGTTCTGTTACGCGCCGCTGTCGGAGAAGCTCGCGACGCCCGACCGCAACGTCGACTTCTACTCGCTCGGCCTGATGTTCCTGACGATCTCGACGACCGTCGGCGCGGTGAACTTCATCGTGACGATCTTCAAGCTGCGCGCGCCGGGGATGTCGCTGAACCGGCTGCCGCTCTTCTGCTGGGCGCAGCTGGCGACGCAGCTTTCGGCGATCTTCGCCCTGCCCGCGCTGACCGTCGCGAACCTCTTCCAGGAGCTCGACCGGAAGTTCGACTTCCGCTTCTTCCAGCCGGCGCACGGCGGCGACACGGTGCTGTACCAGCACCTCTTCTGGATCTTCGGGCACCCCGACGTCTACATCATCTTCCTGCCGGCCGTCGGGATCGTGTCGACGGTCATCCCGACGTTCTCGCAGCGGCCGATCGTCGGCTACACGTGGATGGCGCTCGCGACCATGGCGACCGCATTCGTCGGCTTCGGGGTCTGGGTGCACCACATGTTCGCGACGGGCCTGCCGCAGATCACGATGGCGTTCTTCTCCGCCGCGTCGCTGCTGATCACGATCCCGAGCGGCGTCCAGATCTTCGGCTGGTGCGCGACGGCGGTGACCGGGCGGCCGATCCTGCGCACGCCGATGCTCTTCGTGCTCGGATTCGTCGTCGTCTTCGTGATCGGCGGCGTGACCGGAGTGATGTTCGCGGCGATCCCGTTCGACCAGCAGGTCACGGACTCGTACTTCGTGGTCGCGCACTTCCACTACGTGCTCTTCGGCGGTGCGGTGATGCCGATCTTCGCCGGTCTCTACTACTGGTTCCCGAAGCTCACCGGCCGGATGTACAACGAGCTGCTCGGGCAGATCTCGTTCTGGCTGATCTTCGTGGGGCTCAACATGACGTTCTTCCCGATGCACATCGCGGGGCTGCTGGGGATGCCGCGCCGCGTCTACACGTATTTGCCCGGGCTCGGCTGGGACGTCTACAACCTGCTCTCGTCGATCGGCGCCTACGTGCTCGCGGCCGGGGTCGCCGTCGTCGCGGTCAACCTGATCGTCTCCAGGCGAAGCGGCGTCGCCGCGGGCGACAATCCGTTCAACGCGAACACGCTCGAATGGACGACGAGCTCGCCGCCGCCGCACTACAACTTCGCCGTCCTGCCGACCGTGCGCAGTGCGAACCCCGCATGGGATCGGCTCGACCGAGCGGAGGACGGCGCGCGACTGGAGCGGGGTGAGCTCGTCCTCGTCGACGGACACCAGGCGCTTGCGACGACCGTCAACGAGGCCGAGGGCGACCGCGTGCTGGAGATGCCGAGCGAGTCGCCCTGGCCGCTCGCGCTCGCGTTCGCGATCGGGCTCGTCTTCACCGCCGTGCTCGTCGACCACTACGCCACCGCAGCGATCCTCGGACTGCTCGTGCTCGCCTCCCTCGTCGGATGGCACGTGCAGAAGCCGTGGCATCACGAGCGCGCATGACGACGGTCGAGCCGATCTGGACGCGCGCCGAGACGCGGGCGCTCGGGTGGTGGGCGATGCTGCTCGTGGTCGCGACCGAGGGGACGCTGTTCGCGACGCTGCTCGCGTCCTACCTGTACCTGCGGTTCAAGAACGTCGTCTGGCCTCCGGCCGGCGTCGACAAGCCGCAGGTGCTGCTGCCCTGCGTGGCGACCGCGTTCCTGCTCGCCGCCGCAGGGGCGATGTTCCTGGCCGCGCGGGCGTTGCCGCGTGCGCGGGTCTCCGCGGCGCGCGCGGGTGTCGCGGCCGCGCTCGTGTGCGGAGTCGCGTTCGCGATGTTCCAGTTTCTCGTGGTGCACGCCGACTGGGGTGAGTTCCGACCGAGCGGAAGCGCGTACGGCTCGATCTACTACACGGTCGTCGCGGTGCTGTGGGCGCACGCCGCCGCAGGGGTGCTCCTGCTCGGATTCTGCCTCGGCCAGCTTTCGCGCGGGTCCTTCCGGCCCGTGCGCCGTGCGGCGCTGGAGGTCGGCGCCCTCTACACGTACTTCGTCGCCGTCGCCGCCCTCGCAGTGCTGCTCACCGTCTACCTCTCGCCTCAGCTGTGACCGCGCGGCGCAGCTTCCTGCTCTGGTTCGGTGTCTTCGGCGCGCCGCTTGCGTGGTTCCTCCACCTGCTCCTGGGGTGGACGTTCGAGGAGGCCGCGTGCTCCGACGGCTCGCGTCGCTGGTGGAGCGGCGAGCACTGGTGGCAGGTCGGGCTCACGGCGGCCGCCCTCGCCGTCGGCCTGCTCGGCGCGCTGGCCGCGCTCTCGAGCCTGCGCGCCTCCCGCCGGGGCGAGCTGTCCGACCCGCGCGGCCGGCTGTTCTTCCTCGCGGTCTTCGGGCTGTCCGCGTCCTTGTTCTTCCTCGCGCTGACCGCGCTGGCGGGGACGTACGTGATCATCCTCGACCCGTGCACCGCAGGATGAGGCGCGTCGCCGCGCTGGCGTTGCTCCTCGTGCTCGCCGCGCCGGCGCGCGCGGACGACGTGACGCGCGGGCGCCGCCTCTACGTGCAGGGCTGCATCTCCTGCCACGGGCCGCAGCTCGCGGGAGTCAGGGCGGGCACGCAACCGCGCGGAGCCGGCGGCGTCCGCGGAGCGGGGCCGCCGCTCGCGGGTGTCGGCGCGCAGGCCGCCGACCTCTATCTGTCGACGGGCTACATGCCGCTGCAGGATCCGAACGACCAGCCGCTGCGGAAGACGCCGCTCCGCTATTCAGAGGACGACATCCGCGCGCTCGTCGCGTACATCGGCTCCTTCGGTGGACCGCCGATCCCGCAGCCGCATCCGGAGCGCGGCTCGCTGTCGCAGGGACTCCGGCTGTTCACGGAAAACTGCGCCGGCTGCCACCAGATGGGCGTGCAGGGCGGGATCATGCCCGGCGCGATCGCGCCCGAGCTCCTCCACGCGACGCCGACGCAGATCGCGGAGGCCGTTCGCGTCGGGCCGTACGTCATGCCGCGCTTCACGCGCCGGCAGCTGACCGACCACGAGCTCGACTCGGTGATCGCGTACGTCGAGCGCGCGAAGCATCCGGTCGACCGCGGGGGTTGGGGAATCGGGCACATCGGGCCGATTCCGGAGGGCCTGGTCGCGTGGCTGCTCGCGGGCGTCGTGCTCCTCGGGCTGGCTCGCGTGATCGGCGAGCGGAGCCGCTCGTGAACTGGCTCGTTGCGCTGATTGCGCTTCTGCTCGGCCGCGGGCGCCGGCGGCATGCCGTCCCGCCCGAGCGCGTCGTCGCGCCCGCAACCCAACGCCCGGGCGCCGAGCTCGTCGTGATCGCGCTGCTCGCGCTGGCGTCCCTGTCGGCGCTGGCCTTCGTGCCCATCTACGCGCTCGACTCGCTGCGGCATCTGCAGACGCAGCTCTTCGGCCTGTCGCTCGGGCTCGCCTTCGCCTTTCTCTCCGCCGCATGCATCGTCGTCGCGAAGACGCTCGTGCCGGAGGAGCAGATCGTCGACGAGTACTCCGAGCCCGAGCACGCGTACGAGCAGGCGACAGTCGAGCAGATCGTCGACGAGAGCGGATCGCGGTTCACCCGCCGCCGGCTCGTGAAGCTCGCGGCCGGGGGCGCGGGGGCCGCGCTCGGCGCGGCGCTCGTGACGCCTGCTGCGTCGCTGGGTCCATTCCTCGACGTCGACCAGCTGCGGCGGACGGCGTGGCGGCGCGGCGTGCGCCTCGTCGACTCCGACGACAAGCCGGTTCGGGCCGCGGACGTAAGCACCAAGTCGTTCCTGACGGCGTTCCCGGAAGGCGCCGACAGGGACGCGGTCGGCTCGCCGCTCGTCGTCGTGCGGCTGGATCCCGACAGCCTCGAGCTCCCGGTGGATCGTGAAGGCTGGGCTCCCGAGGGGATCGTCGCCTACTCGAAGATCTGCACGCACGCGGGCTGCGCGATCGCGCTCTACCGGACGCCGCTCCACGAGCCGACGTCGTCGAAGTCGGCGTTCGTCTGCCCGTGCCACTACTCGACGTTCGATCCGGCGGCCGGCGGCAAGGTCCTGTTCGGCCCGGCCGGACGCAACCTGCCGCAGCTGCCGCTGATGATCGAGAACGGCGAGCTGCGCGCCGCCGGCGACTTCTCCGGCCCGATCGGACCGTCGTGGTGGGGTGTGCGCTGGGGGAACCAGCACCGGTCGTGATCCGCCGGGCCGTCCGTTTCCTCGATCAGCGCAGCGGCACCGCACCGCTGATCCGGAAAGCGCTGCGCTACGTCTTCCCCGACCACTGGTCGTTCCTGCTCGGGGAGATCGCGCTCTACTGCTTCGTCGTCCTCGTCGGTACCGGCGTCTTCCTGACGCTCTTCTTCGAGCCGTCGACGGAGCACACCACGTACCACGGCTCGTACGGACCGCTGGCCGGTTCGGAGATGTCCCAGGCATACCGGTCCGCGGTGGACATGTCGTTCGAGGTCAAGGCCGGGCTGCTCATGCGCCAGACGCACCACTGGGCCGCCGACGTCTTCCTCGTCGCGATCGTGCTGCACCTGCTGCGCGTGTTCTTCACGGGAGCGTTCCGGAAGCCGCGCGATCTCGTCTGGTACGTGGGCGTGATGATGCTCGGCGCGGCGATGCTCGAGGGCTTCCTCGGCTACTCCCTCGTCGACGACCTGCTCTCGGGGATGGGCCTCGCGATCGCGTACTCGGTCGTGCTCTCGATCCCGCTGATCGGCGGCAACCTCGCGCTGTTGCTCTGGGACGGACCGTTCCCCGGCGCGGACACGTTCCTGTCTCGGATGTACATCACGCACGTGCTGATCCTCCCCGTGCTGATCGCCGTTCTGCTCACGATCCACCTGCTGCTGATCGTCGCGCGCCACCACACGCAGTTCCGCGGCCCGCGCGCGAGCGAGCGTCACGTCGTGGGAACGCCGCTCCTTCCCGGCTACGCGCCGCGATCGATCGGCCTCGCGTTCGGCGTCGCGGCGGTGCTGATCCTGCTCGGCGGGCTCGTGCAGATCAACCCGATCTGGCAGTGGGGCCCGTTCGAGACGGCGCAGGCGACCAACGGCGCGCAGCCCGACTGGTACCTGGGCTGGCTGATCGGCGGGTTGCGGCTGATGCCCGGCTTCGACGTCACGATCGGCGACTACACGCTCGTCCCGAACGCGTTCTGGGGCGGAGCGCTCTTCCCGCTCGTCGTGTTCGCGTTCCTCTTCGCGTGGCCGTCGCTGGAGCGCCGCATCACCGGCGACACCGCGTTCCACAACCTGCTCGACAGGCCGCGCGACAACCCGTTCCGCACCGCCGTCGGCGCCGCGATGGCGACGTGGGTGTTCTGCGTGTTCGTCGCCGGCTCCTCCGACCGTGTCGCCGTCTGGCTGAAGATCTCGTACACGGCGCAGATCTGGTTCTGGCGCGGCGCGGTCGTCGCGCTGCCGATTGCGGCCTTCGTGTTCACGCGCCGGCTGTGCGACGCGCTTCGCGAGGAGGATGCGCCGGCGGGAGTACGTATCGTTCAGGCGTGACGCGGACCCTCGTCCCGATCGCGGCCGTGCTGCTCCTCGCCGGCTGCGGCGGGGACAAGCAGAGCGCCGGAACGACGACGCGGCCCCCGGCGGCGACCACCGAGACGTCCCCGACGGACACGGTCGGCGGTCAGGTAGGCCAGAACCTGCTGCTGTACCTGATCGACCCGAGCGATCACAAGCTCTACGCAGTGCGCCGCGACATCGAGCCGACGCAGGCCGTGGGCGCGGCCGCGCTGGCGGCGCTCGCTCAGGATCCCGACAGCGAGGTGCCGCCGAACCTGGGTCTGGCGATCGAGAACGGCGCGGCGACGGTGACCGGATCGCAGCTCTCGCCGGCCGCGCTTGCGCAGGCCGTCTACACGCTGACGCAGTTTCCGACCGTCAAGTCGGTGAACGGCAAGACGCGAAAGGCCGTCGAGAGCCTCGTGCCGGCGATCCTCGTCGAGTCGCCGTCGGCCGAGGCGTCGGTGTCCAGCCCGCTCCGGGTCACGGGCAACGCGAACACCTTCGAGGCGACGTTCGAGTACGACCTCGAGGACGAGAACGGCAAGGTCCTGCACCACGACTTCGTGACCGCCACCTCCGGCTCCGGCGAGCGCGGCACGTTCGACTTCACGATTCCCTTCCACGTCACGCGCGAGCAGGAGGGGTCGCTGATCGTCTACGAGTCGTCCGCTGCGGACGGTTCGCACATCAACATCCGCCGGATTCCACTCACGCTCGTCGCGGCGCGCTGACGCGCGCAGTGGCGCAGGTGCCGGCTAAGCCGGCACCTGACGCTTCGGCGAAAGCGCTTCGCGCTTCCGCCGACGAAACCGTCGCATGCCGCCTTCGGCGGCGTGGACCGATTGATGCTGCCGACTCGAGCTCACTCAAGCCCCAATCGTTTCCGCCAGCTCGGCGATGTTCACCGGCGCGGAGCCGTCGACCTCGATCAACCTGCCCGGAAGGTCCAGCGGATCCCACTCGCCGGCGGCCATCCGCTGTGGAATCTCGTCGACGACCTGGAGGTCGTAGTGGACGGGATGCGCGCGCTTGCGAGTCCGGAAGCGGTCCCGGATCAGCGGCGCGGGCGCGGTGACGTGGACCTGCACCAGGCGCGCGGGCGGCAGCGCGCGAAACGGCTCCGGCCGCGAGAAGTTCCCCTCGGCGACCACGGAGCAACCCGCCGCGAGGAGCGTGTCGAGCACGCGGAACATCACCGCGAAGGTCGCGACGCCGAGCCGCTGCGACCACTCGCGGCCCTCACCGCCGAGGACGTCGTGCAGCGTCTCCTTCAGGGTGTCCTTGGCGAGGAGCGGCAACCCGAGTCGCGGCGCGAGCGCCTCGGCGACGGTCGTCTTGCCCGCGCCGGGCGGTCCGGTGACGAGCACGAGCAGCGGCTCCACGCGCCGTACGATGACGCGATGCGCCGCTGGTTGCTCCTGCCGACGATCCTCGTCGTCGCCGGCTGCGCCAGCGGGCGCCAGCAGGCCGCAGTCGATGCGGTCTCCGAGCGCGCCCCGGGCACGGAAGTCTCGTGCACGCGCAGCGCGCACACAGGGTTCGTCAGGGAGGTGCCGACGAAGACCTTCTTCTGCATCGCCAAGCACGGCGCGAACGACTGCGACCACTACCGTGCCGAGCTACGGCGGGCGCGATTCACCGTGACGCTCGAGAAGCGCGACAGCGAGTGTGTCCTGCCGGCCAGCTGACGTGTCCCAAACGGACGAGTCGGCCAGGCCCCGCCAAACCTGGCACATACCTGGCACGTACCGGGTACGGGCGGCAAAGGATTTGGCTTCACCGCGCGCGTCTGCCGCAAACCGAGCCCACCCGTACCTGGCACGTACCGTGTACGGGCGTCGGCAGGATCGCCGCCGCGTTCCGGGGGCCGCTTACCCTGCCAGCAGACGCCGTAGCACGAACGGCAGAATCCCGCCGTGGCGCAGGTACTCGCGCTCGCGCGGCGTGTCGAGCCGCACGCGGGCGCGGAACTCGCGGTCGTCCGCGCGCACGGCCACCTCGCGCGCCTCGGCGTTCTCGACGCCGACGATCGAGAACTCCTCGCGACCCGTGAGCCCGAGCGACTCGCGGCTCTCGCCGTCGAGGTATTGCAGCGGCAGGATCCCCATCATCAGCAGGTTCGACCGGTGGATCCGCTCGTAGCTCTCCGCGATCACGGCACGCACGCCGAGCAGGTTCGGGCCCTTCGCGGCCCAGTCGCGCGACGACCCGGAGCCGTATTCCTTGCCGGCGAGCACGATCAGCGGCGTCCCCTCCGCGAGGTAGCGCTGTGACGCCTCGAAGATCGTCATCTCCTCGCCGCTCGGGACGTGCACCGTCCACGTTCCTTCCGACCCCGTGACGAGCAAATTCTTCAGCCGCACGTTCGCGAACGTGCCGCGCACCATCACCTCGTGGTTGCCGCGGCGTGAGCCGTAGGAGTTGAAGTCCTTGCGCTCGACGCCGTGCTCGACGAGGTACTTGCCCGCGGGCGCGTCCGGCTTGATCGCGCCGGCCGGCGAGATGTGATCCGTCGTCACGGAGTCGCCGAGGGAGACGAGGCAGCGTGCGCCGTGGATGTCGTCGACGGTGCCGGGCTCCCGCGACATCCCCTCGAAGTACGGCGGCCTGCGAACGTAGGTCGAGTCGGGTTCCCACGCGAACAGCTCGCCTTCGGGCACCGGAAGCGTGCGCCACGTCTCCTCGCCGGTGAAGACGTCCGCGTACGTCCGCCGGAACATCTCATCCTGTACCGACGACGCAATCACCTCGTTGATCTCGCCCGAGCTCGGCCAGATGTCGCGCAGGAAGACGTCGTTGCCGTCGCGGTCTTGCCCGAGCGGCTCCTCGAGCAGGTCGATGTCCATACGGCCCGCGAGCGCGTAGGCGACGACGAGCGGCGGCGAGGCGAGGTAGTTCGCCTTCACCTCCGGGTGGATGCGCGCCTCGAAGTTCCGGTTGCCCGAGAGGACGGAGACGGCGACGAGGTCGCCTTCGCCGATCGCCTCCGAGATCGGCTCGGGGAGCGGACCGGAGTTCCCGATGCACGTCGTGCAGCCGTAGCCGACGGTGTTGAACCCGAGCTCGTCGAGGTACCGCTGCAGCCCCGCCTTCTCGTAGTACTCGGTGACGACGCGGGAACCGGGAGCGAGCGACGACTTCACCCACGGCTTGCGCTCGAGGCCGCGCTCGACGGCGTTCTTGGCGAGGAGTCCGGCGCCGACCATCACCTGCGGGTTCGAAGTGTTCGTGCAGGACGTGATCGCGGCGATCACGACCGAGCCGTGCTCGAGGTCGTAGTCGGTGCCCGGGACGCGAACGCGCCTCCGCTCGGGCTCGGCGACGGCGACTGCCGTCCGGGCCGGCTCGTCCTCGTGCTCCTCGCCGCCCGGCGCCTGCTCGGTCGTCGGGTCGCTCGCGGGGAACGTGTCGGCGACCGCGCGGTCGTGCGTGCCGTTGCCGTAGCCGACGCCGAACGTTCCGAGCGCCTCGACGAACGCGCCCTTGGCGGTTCGCAGCGGGACGCGGTCCTGCGGCCGGCGCGGCCCGGCGAGCGACGGCTCGACCTCGCCGAGGTCGAGCTCGACCACCTGCGAGTACTCGGCATGCTCGGCCGGGTCGTGCCAGAGGAGGTTCTCCTTGCAGTACGCCTCGACGAGCGCGATCCGCTCGACGCTGCGGCCCGTCAGGCGCAGGTACTCGAGCGTCCGCTCGTCGACGGGGAAGAAGCCGCAAGTCGCTCCGTACTCGGGCGACATGTTTCCGATCGTCGCGCGGTCGGCGACCGGGAGTCCCGTGAGGCCTTCGCCGAAGTACTCGACGAACTTCCCGACGACGCCTGTCTTGCGCAGGATCTCCGTGACCGTCAGAACGAGGTCGGTCGCCGTCGCCCCTTCGCTGAGCGCGCCGCTCAGACGGAAGCCGACGACCTGCGGGACGAGCATCGACGGGGGCTGGCCGAGCATCGCCGCCTCCGCCTCGATCCCGCCGACGCCCCAGCCGAGCACGCCGACGCCGTTGACCATCGTCGTGTGCGAGTCGGTGCCGACGAGCGTGTCCGGGAACGCGAGGCCGTCGCGGTCCTCGACGACGCGCGCGAGGTACTCGAGGTTGACCTGGTGCACGATGCCGGTGCCCGGCGGCACGACCTTGAAGTCGCGAAAGGCCTTCTGTCCCCAGCGCAGGAACGCGTACCGCTCGCGGTTGCGCTCGAACTCGAGCTCGACGTTGCGGCTGAACGCGAAGCGTGTCGCGTACTCGTCCACCTGCACGGAGTGGTCGATCACCAGCTCCGTCGGGATCAGCGGGTTGATCTTCCCCGGGTCGCCGCCCATGTCGGCCATCGCGCCGCGCATCGCTGCGAGGTCGACGATCGCGGGGACGCCTGTGAAGTCCTGGTGGATGACGCGCGCCGGCGCGAAGCTGATCGCGCGCGACGGTTCCTCGGTCGCTGCCCAGCTCGCCACGGCGTCGACATCGTCGTCGGTGCCGTTGCGCAGGACGTTCTCGAGCACGATCCGCAGCGTGTACGGAAGGCGCGTCACGTTCGCGACGGCGTCGAGGCGGTGGATCTCGTAGCTGCGATCTCCGACCTCGAGCGTTCCGCGCGTGTCCACGGATCTGATTCAACCAGAGCCGCCTAGAGGCTCGGCGCGACCTCCTGCTGCACGAAGCGGATGAAGCCTTCCTGGTCGTCGCCGATGTGGTGCAGCGCGACGTGCGTGAAGCCCGCGTCGGCGTACTTGCGGATCTGTTCGACCCACGCCTGCGGATCGTCGCCGAGCGCGAGCGAGTCCTCGAGGTCTTCCGGACGGACGGTTTGCGCGGCCGCTTCGAAGTCCCGCGGGAGCGCGAGCTCCTGCGAGAGCGCGCCGCCGAGCCCCATGTTCGGCCAGCGCTCGTGCGCCTGCGCGAGCGCCTTGCCGCGGTCGGGGCCCCAGCAACCGGTGACCTTTCCGTGCTTCGGGCCCTTGCCGCCCGACTTCTCGTACGTCTTCAGCGTGTCCTCGTCCGGAGCGACGTTCATGTAGCCGTCGCCGATCCGGCCGGCGAGCTCAGCGGCCTTTTCCTGCGAGGCGGCGACGACGATCGGCGGCGGCTCGTCCGGCAGCGTGTAGAGCCGCGCCTGCTCGACGGTGTAGTGCTTTCCACGGTGCGTCTGGTAGCCGCCTTCCCAGAGCATCCGGATCGCTTCGACAGCCTCCTCGAGCAGCTCGAGGCGCTCGTCCGGCGCGGGCCACTTCGCGCCGGTCACGTGCTCGTTGAGGTTCTCGCCGGTGCCGACGCCGAGGAAGAAGCGGCCGGGGAGGAGACACGCCGACGTCGCGGCGGCCTGGGCCACGATCGCCGGGTGGATGCGGATCAGCGGACACGTGACGCCCGTGCCGACGGTGATCCGTTGCGTCGTTGCGCCGATCGCGCCGAGGACTCCCCAGACGAAAGCGCTCTCGCCCTGCGCGTCGACCCACGGGTGGAAGTGGTCGGAGATGACGGCGTGCGCGAGGCCGGCGTCCTCCGCGGCGCGGGCGTAGGCGACCAGCTCGCGCGGCGCATGCTCCTCGGACGACAGCCAGTAGCCGAGTTCCACGGCGGGTTCGTTTCGGCCGCGACCGCGCGTAAACGCCTGTGGATTGTTCGCGACGCTCGGGTCACGAACCCTCGACCTTCCTCAAGGGTGCCTGGCACCACGGCCAGGTTCGTTTCGGCCGCCACCACGCGTACGCGGCCATGGATTGTTCACGACGCTCGGGTCCACCAACCCTCGACCTTCCTCAAGGGTGCCTGGCACCACGGCCACGCACCAGCCCGGCATGTCCGGAACGGTTAGACGGCCTGCACGCGACGATCGTGTTGCTCGGCGCGCTCGCGTTGCGGAAGCGTCGTGTACTTCGGATCCTGCGCGGAGATCTGGCCGGCGTGGAAGACCGCGAAGCGCTGTGCCAGCGAGCCGCCGAGGAGGAGCGAGCCCGCCACGACTGCGCCACTCCGCCGCCGGCCGGCGAGCGCCATCAACGCCGAGCCCGCAAGCATCAGCGCCGCGCCGAGCTTCGAGTACGTGCCGGCCTTGCCGCGCTTGTACGGCTCCGCTGCGAGCGTCCCGAGGCGGCGCTCCATCGCCTTCTGGACGGCGAGCTCGGTGATCCCGCCCGCGATCGCCAACCGCCGCGCGGGGGCTGCCGCGTAGACGGGCGTCAGCATCGCAGCCGCGCCGCCTGCAGCCGCGGCGCCGCTCGCGCCGAACACGATCGGCAACTCGTGCCGGCCGTCGTGCCACACGGGAATCGCCGACTGCGCGATCAACCCGCCGGTGTACGTCGCGACCGGCGGCCCGAGCGCGCCGGCCACCGTCTCGGCGAGAGTCTGCAGCCGCGGGAACAGCCCGGTCAGCTCCAGAGCGGCCGCCGTCGTCGAGGCGCCGCCCGCCGCGCCGAGCAGCCACGACCCGACGCTCATCGGCGACGTGACCTTGAACACGCGGAACATGTTCAGGAAGCGCAGGGGCCGGCCCAGGTCCTTGATCAGGAAGTACGGCGAGATGCCGAGCGCCGCGCCCGCCACCAGGGAGGCGCGCCGTGCGAGCAGGTCGTTGCCCGTCAGCCTTGCGCCGAGCGCGAGCGTCGACGAGACGCCGCCGAGCCCCCCGGTGAAGAAGTAGCGCGGAATCTCCGCCTTCCACACCGGCGGCTTGACGATCGGCTCGCCGTAATAGGAGACCGGCCGCTGCGGCGACGTCGCCGAGCTACGCGCCGGCACCGCTGCCTCCGCTGAACGCCAGCGCCACGCCCGCCGCGACGAGCGCGGCGGCGCCCGCCACCGCACCCCAGATCTGCCGGAGATTCTTCGTCGGCACGACCGGATCGGGCGGCAGGCCGTACACCTCCGGCTCGTCGAGCAGCAGGAAGAACGCGCCCATCCCGCCGACGCCGTCCGCCGCGTTCGCGCCGTAGAGCCGCGCGTCCTCGACCCCGGCCTCGTGCAGCGACTCGACCCGCCGGCGCGCGCGGTCGATCAGCTCGTCGAGCGGCCCGAACTGGATCGAGTCCGTGGGACACGCCTTCGCGCAGGCCGGCTCGTGCCCGTCCTCCAGCCGGTCGTAGCAGAGCGTGCACTTGTGCATGCCGCCGTCGCCGCCGAGCTCGCGCTTGCCGATGACGCCGAACGGACACGCGGTGACGCAGTAGCCGCAGCCGTTGCACACGTCGTCCTGGATGACAACGGTGCCGAACTCCGTGCGGAAGATCGCGCCCGTCGGGCAGACGTCGAGACAGCCCGCGTGGGTGCAGTGCTTGCACACGTCGGACGACATCAGCCAGCGGAAGTCCTGATGCGTCGGCCGCTGCTCGACGAAGGCGACGTGACGCCACGAGTTCGCGTCGAGCCGGCCGGTGTTGTCGTACGAGTTCCCGGTCCAGGCGACGCCGTCCTCCGGCACGACGTTCCACTCCTTGCACGCGACCTCGCAGGCCTTGCAGCCGATGCACACCGTCGTGTCCGTGAAGAAGCCGACGCGTGGCTGGATCTGCAGGCCGTACGTCGTGTGCCCGTCAGCCGTCACGGTGCGCCTCCACGAACTTGCGCAGCTCCTGCCCGCGCGGGCGGCGGCCGGGCCGGATGTCGCACGCGCCCGCCTTGACCTCCTGGATGTGCACGTTCGGATCGAGCGCGAGGTGGATCAGGTCGTTCGCGCTGTCGCCCGTCGTGATGCCCCGCCCGCCCCAGTGGTAGGGCAGGCCGACCTGGTGCACCTGCCGGCCCTGCACCTCCAGCGGACGCAAGCGTTCGGTGACCATGACGCGCGCCTCGATCGCGCTGCGCGCGGTCACGATCGTCGCCCAGCCGCCGTGCTCGAGGCCGCGCTCGTGCGCGAGCTCCGGCGAGACCTCGCAGAAGAACGCCGGCTGCAGCTCTGCGAGGTACGGCAGTCCGCGCGTCATCCCGCCCGCCGTGTGGTGCTCGGTGAGCCGGTACGTCGTGAACACGTACGGATAGCGCTCCGACGGGGAGGGCTGCGACGGGCTCTCTGCGCGGTCGTTCCGCTGCCGCGCGGGATTCGCGCGCTGCTTGTAGAGGACGTTCGGGAACGGCGACTCGTGCGGCTCGTAGTGCGTCGGCAGGGGCCCGTCGACGACGCCGCTCGGCGCGAACAGCCAGCCCTGTCCGTCCGCCTGCATGATGAACGGGTGGTCGCCGCGGATCGCGTCCTGCGCGACCGCGTCGTCCGGCGGCTCGTAGTCCGGCGCCTTGCGCAGCTCGAAGTCCGGCTTGTCGAGCCCGGTCCACTGGTTCTCGGCGTCGTCCCACCAGACGAGCTTCTTCCGCTCGGACCACGGCTTGCCCTGCGGATCGGCCGACGCGCGGTTGTAGAGGATGCGCCGGTTGTCCGGCCACGCCCAACCCCACTCGGGCGCGATCCAGTGCTGCTCCCAGTGCGGCTTGCGCCTCGCCGGGCCGTTCTCGTCGTTCGCGAAGCAGCCGCAGTAGATCCAGCAGCCGCACGACGTCGAGCCGTCGTCTTTGAGCTCCGTGTACGCGGTCAGCGCGTCGCGCTTCTTGTTCCAGCCGTTGATCTCGCGGAGCACCGCCTCGGCGCTCGGCTCCTGGATGCCGCCCGCGGTCGGGTACGCCCACTGCAGGGACTGCACCAGCGTGTCGCGGTCCTCGCTCGACGACGCGAGCTTCTGGCGGATCAGGCGGCCGAGGTGGTACGTGAACCAGAGGTCGCTGCGGCAATCGTGCTTCGGCTCGACCGCCTTCCAGTGCCACTGGAGCAGGCGTTGCGTGTTCGTGAACGAGCCGTCCTTCTCGGTGTGCGCGGCGGCGGGCAGGAAGAAGATCTCCGTCGGGATCTCCTCGGTCTTCAGCTCACCGGTCTCGATCTCGGGCCCGTCGTACCAGAAGGCGGCGCTCTCGATCTCCGTCAGGTCGCGCACGACCAGCCAGTCGAGCTTCGCGAGCGCGAGCCGGTGGAGCCGCGAGTTCGCCGAGCCGACCGCGGGGTTCTCGCCGAGCAAGAAGTAGCCCCTCATCTCGCCGTCGAGCATCGCCAGCGCCGCCTGGTACGCAGAGTGGTCGCCGGTGATCCGCGGCAGGTAGTCGAAGAGGTAGTGATTCTCGTGCGTCGCGTGCTCGCCGAAGTACGCCTTCAGCAGCGACACGAAGTACGCCTTCATGTTCCCCCAGAACCCGGTGGGCGACGCGTTGCTCCGAACGAACCCCTCGAGGTCCTGATGCGCGTGCGCGTGCGGCATCGGGATGTAGCCCGGGAGGATGTTGTAGAGCGTCGGGATGTCCGTCGACCCCTGGATCGACGCGTGGCCGCGGAGGGCGAGGATGCCGCCGCCCGGCCGGCCGACGTTCCCGAGCAGCAGCTGGATGATCGAGGCCGTGCGGATGTACTGCACGCCGACGGTGTGCTGCGTCCAGCCGACGGAGTACACGAATGCGCCGGTTCGCTCGCGGCCGGAGCCCGCGCACAGCGTCTCCGCGACCTCGAGGAACTGCTCCTTCGTGCAGCCGCAGATCTCGGCGACGACCTCGGGCGTGTAGCGCGAGTAGTGCCGCTTGACGATCTGGAAGACGCAGCGAGGGTGCTGCAGCGTCTCGTCCTCGTTCGGCGGCTCGCCGTGCGCGAGATGTGCAGAGGCGCCGCCGTGCCCGGCGCCCTCACCGCGCGGCCCGCCCTCCTCGCCCTTGACGGAGCCGAGCAGCTGCATCCCCTCGTACTGCCAGCTCGCCGGGTCGTACGTCTTCTTCTCGGGATCGAAGCCCGAGAACAACCCGTCGAGGTCCTCGGTGTCCGCGAACTCGGGATCGACGAGGACCGCGGCGTTGGTGTACGTCTTCACGTACTCGTCGAACCACCGCTCGTTCTCGATGATGTACCGGACGATTCCGCCGAGGAACGCGATGTCCGTGCCTGCGCGGATCGGGACGTGCAGGTTCGCCATCGCGCTCGTGCGCGTGAAGCGCGGATCGACGTGCATGACCTTCGCACCGCGCAGCCGCGCTTCCATCGCCCACTGGAAGCCGACCGGGTGGTTCTCGGCCATGTTCGATCCCATGATCAGGATCCAGTCGGCGTTCTGCAGGTCCTGCTGCATCGTCGTCGCGCCGCCGCGTCCGAACGAGGTCCCCAGACCGGGGACCGTGGAGCTATGTCATATGCGCGCCTGGTTCTCGACGCTGACGACCCCGAGCGCCGTGAACAGCTTCTTGATCAGGTAGTTCTCTTCGTTGTCCAGCGTCGCGCCGCCGAGCGAGCCGATCCCGAGCGTGCGGTTGAGCTTCACCTCGCCCTCGCGCGCCTGCCACGTCTCCGCGCGGGTCGCGATCACGCGGTCCGCGATCATGTCCATGGCACGCTCGAGCGGAAGCGACTCCCAGCGGTTCGAGTACGGCCGCCGGTACTTGACGTGATACTCGCGCAGCGGGCTGGTCACGAGCTGCTTCGACGCCGCGCCCTTCGGGCAGAGCCGGCCGCGCGAGATCGGGCTCGCAGGATCTCCCTCGATCTGCGTGACCACGCCGTCGGTGACGTACACCAGCTGGCCGCAGCCGACGGCGCAGTACGGGCAGACCGACTCGACGACGTGGTCGGCGGCGTGGATGCGCGCACGCAAACGTTGCGTTGTCTGTGACGTGACCGCCGAGCCCAGGCCGAGCGGGTCGCGGCCGCGGAGCTGGCGCAGGACCGGCCAGGCGGCGATGAGCTTCGTCAGACCCACCGAAGGAGTGATGTTCCGTGTCGACGGGGCGAAAACACCCCGTTCACAGGCTTTGAGCCGCGCCGGGTCGCGGCCCGTCCGCTACTCCCGGCGGATCATCCCGAGGAGCGTCTCGCGTTCCGGCCCGTGCTCGGCGACGGAGACGGCCAGCAGGCGATCGCCCTTCTGCGTCAGCCGGAGGTAGACGACTCGGCCGTCCGTCGGGGACGGCTCGCGGACGACGAGCTCGGCGTCCTCCGCGCGCGGGACGAGCTCCGTGCCGGTGCTCTGCGTGAGCGCGAGCCGGTCGACGAGGTCGGTGATCGTCGCCCGCTCGCTCCCGTCGGGGGCGCCCTTGATCATCAGCAGAAGCACGTGCTGGCGCGGCGTCAGCCCGTTGCGCCGCGCGATCTCCTCGCTGCGCCGGAGAAAGCGCCGAAGGGCGGTGCGCAGGTCGGCGGCCTCGCGATAGTCGTCCGAAGTCGGGTCGCGCAAGGGTCGCAACCTAACGCAGCCCGGGCACGGACACGCCGGCGTGCGGTTAGACCAGTTCGGTCTCGAGCACCCGCAAGGGTGCGTCGCCGCACTGCACGAGGAACGTCTCGCCCTCGCGGGCGAGCACGGTGCCGGGCGCCGCGGGCGGAAGGTCGGCGTCGACGAGCTGCGACCGGGTCACCTTCACCCGCCGGCCGTCCAGCGTCGTGTGCGCGCCGCGGAGACCGCTCCGCGTGGGGAGGAACCACGAGCGGACCTGGTTGTGCACATCGCGCGCGGAACGTGTCCAGTCGATCTCCGCGAACTCGTCCTCGAACACCGGCGCCCAGGTCGCGCCCTCGGTCGGCTGTGGATCGCCACGGTCGCCGGCCTCCAGCCGCTCGAGCGCGCGCTCGAGCAGCCCGCCGGCGAGAGGCCGCAGCTTCTCGAACAGCATGTCCGCCGAGTCGTCGTCGTCGAGCGGCACGGTTCCCTGCGCCAGCAGCGGGCCGGTGTCGAACTCCGCGTCCATCAGGTGCCAGGTGAAGCCGAGCTCGCGCTCGTCGGCGCGGAACGTCCAGCCGAAGGGGTTCGGGCCGCGCCAGCGCGGCAGCAGCGAGGGATGCCCGTTGAGGATTCCGAGCCGCGGGGTCCTCAGCGCCTCTTCGGGGAGCTTCCAGTTCAGCCCCGAGCAGATCGCGAGATCGAGGTCGTACGCAGCGAGCAGCAGCGCGACGTTGTCGCGGCTGTGCGGAAGCAGCACGTCGAGCCCCGGCGGCGGATCGCGGACGAGGTCGGCAAGCAGGTCCGGGTTGCGCGGGTTGCGCGCGGTCAGCAGCGCCACGACCTCGTGCCCCATCCCGCGAAGGCCCTCCGCCATGCCGTGCGCCCACTTGGGCGCGACGGTGATCAGACCAACACGCGTGGTAGGGCCTCCTTCAGTGCCTCGAGGTCCGTCTCGTCGTTGTAGCCCTGGAAGCAGACGCGCAGCGTCGGCTCGCCGTGCCAGTCCTGCGCGACGACCTCGATCCGGTGCTCCTCGTAGAGCCGCTGCCCCACCTCGGCCGCGTCGACGGGCGGCAATCGCACCGTGCACATCTGGACGAACTCGTCCTCGGTCGCCGCGAGCGGCTCGGTTCCCAGCAGGTCGGAGAGCTCGCGGCGCGCGCGGACGGCGAGCGAATGGCAGCGGTCGCGGACGCTCGCCCAGTCGTGCTCGGCCTGGAAGTCGATCGCCGCCGGCACCGCGAGGTACGGCGTCGGGTCCTGGGTGCCGTGCCAGCGGTGGCGGTCGGCCCAGGCCTCCTCGGCCCAGTCCCAGCTGACCGCGATCGGCTCGAGGAGCTCCTGCGCCTCGGCCGCGGCGTGCAGGAAGCCTGCACCCTTAGGCGCGGACAGCCATTTGTGGCAGTTCCCCGTGTAGAAGTCCGCGCCGATCGCCTCGAGGTCGAGGTCGAGCTGGCTCGGCGCGTGCGCGCCGTCCACGAGCGTCCGCACGCCGGCCGCACGCGCACGCGCGCAGAGCTCCTCGACGGGAAATCGCAGAGCCGTCGGCGACGTGATGTGCGACACGAACAGGAGTCGCGTCCGCTCGGTGAAGGCGCCGAGCAGGTCGTCGACCGCGCCGGCGGGGGCCGTGTCGACCGCGACGTAGCGCGCGCCCCGCCGCTCGCTCACCCATTGCCAGAGCAGCTCGTTGCCGCCGTACTCGTGCGTCGTCGCGACGATCTCGTCCCCCGGGTCGAGCCGCAGCGAACGCGCGACCAGATTGACGCCGGACGTCGCGTTGGGGACGAGGATCAGGTCCTCCGGTCGCGCGTTCACGTATGCCGCCAGCCGCGCGCGCACGTGCTCGATCAGCGACGGGAACCGCCGGTGCAGCGAGAGAAAGTCGACCGGCTCGCGCTCGAGCTCGAGCTGGAGCCGCTGGTACTCCGCGAAGACGGGACGCGGACACGCGCCGTAGGAGCCGTGGTTGAGGAAGACGACGTCCGGGTCGAGCAGGAAGAGCTCGCGCACGCGCGCAAGCGTACGCGGGGCGTTCGCTCAGCCGCTCTTCTTGACGAAGCTCACCCTGTTGCCTCGGCTGAGACTCGGCCCCGTCGCGTCCGCGTCTCAACACTCCCTTAACGGAGGCGCAACGCGGCCTTCAACGGCGCCTGGCTAGAACGACCCCGTGGGCTTGGGACTCCCGCGCAGATCGAAGGACAGCATCTCGGCCGTGGCCGCGCTCGTGGCCGCAGCCGTTCTCGGCGGCGCCGTCGCACTCGGCGGCGCCGCCCTGCTCGGGGATCTCGGCGGCAAGACGACCGAGCGCGTCCTCCTGCCGGCTTCGCAGCGGGCGAACCCGCCCGTCGCGTTCGCCCAGGGGCGCGCGCTCTCGATCAACCAGATCTACCGCCGTGCGTCGTCGGCGGTTGTGCAGATCACGTCCACGAGCATCGTGAACATCCCGCCCGACCCGTTCTTCGGCAACCCGTTCGCGCCGCAGCAGGAGCAGCAGCAGTCGCTCGGCTCCGGCTTCGTGATCGACAAGGCCGGGCACGTCGTCACGAACTACCACGTCGTCGCCCGCGCGCAGGACGTGCAGGTCAGCTTCTCGTCCGGCGAGCGTCTGAAGGCGCGGATCGTCGGCAAGGATCCTGCGACCGACATCGCCGTGCTCCAGATCAACGAGCACTCGCGCGCGCTCACGCCCCTGACGTGGGGCGACTCCGACGCGGTGCAGGTCGGCGATTCGGTGGTCGCGATCGGCAATCCGTTCGGCTACACGCGGTCGGTGACCGCAGGCATCGTCAGCGCGCTCGACCGGCCGCTCGCCGCGCCGGACAACGCCGGCACGATCGACCACGCGATCCAGACGGACGCGGCGCTCAACCACGGCAACTCCGGTGGGCCGCTGCTCGACGCGCGCGGCGAGGTGATCGGCGTCAACTCGCAGATCTCGACCGGGAACACGGGCCAGCAGGGCAATCTCGGAATCGGGTTCGCGATCCCCTCCAACACGGTGCGCCACGTCGTCGCCGAGCTGATCGCGAACGGTCGGGTGGACCATGCGCTTCTCGGGATCAGCGCTGCCGAGATCACGCCTGAGATCGCGCGCCTCTTCCATCTCCCGGTCGACCGCGGGCTGCTCGTGAACACGGTGCAGCGGGACTCGGGTGCGGCGAAGGCAGGCGTCAAGGCGAGCACGAACCAGGTCGTCGTCTCCGGCCAGACGTGGCCGCTCGGCGGCGACATCATCGTCGCCGCGGGCGGCGTGCCGACGACAACGCTCGACCGGCTTCGCGACGTGATCAACGGCCACAAGCCGGGCGAAACGCTGAAGCTCGAGGTCTATCGCGGCAACAACAAACAAACGATCGAGGTGAAGCTTGGGCGGCAGCCTTCCTCTCCCTGACCCCGCTCGCCGCCCAACTGCGGACCCGGCCAACCTCCTGGGCACGACCGGGTACTGCGACCGGCCCCAAACCCCTGGGGGCCAGCTCTCGCCGCCGTAGCCAGCACGGCTGAGAGAGCACAGAGAAAGAGCCCCGGATTGCCTGCCCCGGGGCTCTTTCCTCTGCTTCTCGGCTGTTCGCGCCGTTAGGCGGGCTTTGCCGCCTTTCCGAGGCGGGCCTTGCCGGTGACGAGCGCGGCGCCGGTGATCAGGAGGGCGATCCCGCCCGCGATCAGTCCCGGTGCTCCCGGTGTCTCGAACGAGGTGCCCGGGTCGCCCGCGGTCGGCGTCGCCGTCGGTGCGGTGTAGCCGCCGGTGGACGCGTCGGTCCGCAGCTCGGTTCCGGCCGCGCCGCCGGCGGCCGCCTCCGTCATGCGGTTGTGGACGTCGGTCATCTCGCCGCCCGTCGCGACGGACGGTGCGCTCGAGTGCTGGTACCCGGCGTACTGCTCGGCGCCCTGCACCGTCTCCTGGCTGTAGCCGCCGGTCGCGGCGTCGCTGACCTGCTCGACGCTCGTGGGCTGGACTCCGCCTGCGCTGTAGCCGCCTGCGGTTGCCGCATCCTCCGTCGCCTGGTTCGCCATCTGCCGGCTGACGACGTCGCTGTCGGCTGCGGGTGCGGAGGAGTGCTGGTAGCCGGCGTACTGCTCGGCGCCCTGCACCGTCTCCTGGCTGTAGCCGCCGGTCGCCGCATCGCTGACCTGCTCGACGCTCGTCGGCTGGACACCGCCGGCGGTGTAGCCGCCTGCGGTCGCCGCGTCCTGGGTGGTCGCGGCCGTGTAGCCGCCGCCGCTGGCGGCGTCGCTGGTGACCTCGGGCCCGGCCGGTGCCGCCGAGTGCTGGTAGCCGGCGTACTGCTCGGCCCCCTGCACCGTCTCCTGGCTGTAGCCGCCGCCGCTGGCGGCGTCGCTGACCTGGTCGACGCTCGTCGGCTGGACGCCGCCGGCGGTGTAGCCGCCTGCGGTCGCGGCGTCCTGGGTGGTCGCGGCCGTGTAGCCGCCGCCGCTGGCGGCGTCGCTGACCTGGTCGACGCTCGTCGGCTGGACGCCGCCGGCGGTGTAGCCGCCTGCGGTGGCTGCATCCTGCGTCGCGGACGGCTGGTTCGCCATCTGCCGGCTGAGGACGTCGCCCTGGTTCGTCTCCAGGTTGGCGGCGGCGCGGCTGACCACGTCGCCCGTGTCCGCAGCCTGGTAGCCGCCGGTGGCGGCGTCGCTGACCTGCTCGATCGGAGCCGTCGAATGCACGTAGGCGTACGACGGAGTCGAGCTCTCGTGATGAGCCGTCGTCGTCGCCACGTAGCTCGCCGTCCCGGCGGTCGCAGCGGCCACGGCGACGGTCAGGATGGCGACCCGTTCGCGGAGAGCCTGGCCCTCCACGTCCGGCTCGATCACGTCAGCCAGCTCGCGGGCGTCGAACGTCAGCGTCACCTGATCGCCCGATGCCTGCTCGAGCATGCGCTCGAGGTCGGCGCGGTCCCAGTCGATCTCGAGGGTGTGCGCCTCGAAATCCGCAGCCCCTTCGGGGCGTGCCTTCACCTCGAGCTTGAGCGAGACGTCGCCCTTGCCGGCGATCGCCTGCTCCACCTCGGAGCGCGGGAGCGTTGCCGCAATGCCACGGCCATCGAAGGTCGGGGCATCCACGAGCTTCGCTGTGGTGCCTCCCATACGCGTTCTCCTCGCGTCTCGATTCGCAGCGGTCTCGCTGCGCTGCCTCATAAGACCCAGTAGGGGCCTCCGATCTTCCCACAACGCCACAAGTGCGACAAGACCGCCTTCCTGCGGCGGCTCAAGCGCGAGCGTGCGTGCGGAGCGCCTGCTCGGCCGCCGCCTTCACGCCTTCCGAGTAACTCGGATAGACGTGATGGACGAGCGCGAGGTCGTCGACGGTGGCACCCAGCCCCAGAGCGACCGCCAGGCTCCCGACGATGTCGCTGGCGCCGCGCACGACCACGTGGACGCCGAGGACGCGGCGCGTCGCCCGGTCGAACACGATCTTGTACAGCCCGTGCTCGGCGCCGACGTATTGCGCACGCGTCACGGCCTTGAGTGGATGCTTGACGACGTCGACGTCGTGTCCGGCGGCCCGCGCCTCGCTCTCGGTGAGGCCGACGGCGCCGAGCTCGGGGTCGGTGAAGATCGCGGTGGGGAGGTAGGCGTAGTCGGCGTGGCGCTCGCCCGTGTCGAGCATGTCGGCGACCGCCACGCGCGCCTGGTACTGGGCGGTCGGTGTGAACATCGGGCCGACGGCGACGTCACCGGCGGCCCAGATGCCCTCCGCGCTCGTTCGCTGGCGGTCGTCGACGACGACGAAGCCGCGATCGGTCTCGACGCCCGCGACCTCCACCGCGAGCTCCTCGGTGTTCGGGCGCCGACCGGACGCGAGCAGGACATCGGATACGCGGATCTCGCGGCCCGCCACCAAGGCGATCACGCTCTCGCCGTCCCGCCGGAAGGCGTCGACCCCCGCGTCGAGCACGACCTCGATGCCCTCTTGCTCCAGCGCGGCCTGCAGCTCGGCGGCGGCCTCGGCATCCGCGCGCGCGGCGATCTGCGGGCCGTGGTTGACGATCGTCACCCGTGAGCCGAAGCGCGAGAAGATCTGCGCGAACTCGAGCCCGACGGGCCCGGCGCCGACGACGAGCAACGACTCGGGAACGCGTTCGAGCTCGAGCGCGCTGACGTGGTCGAGCCAGTCGACGTCTTCGATCCCGGGCACCGGCGGCACCGCGGTGCGCGACCCGGTCGCGATCAGGATCCGGTCGGCGGTGAGCTCGCGCCCGTCGACGCCGACTGTGCGCGGCCCGACGAACGACGCCTCGCCGGCGAGCGTCTCGTAGCGCTCACCGAGCAGCTCGCGCCAGCTCTCCTGCGTTCGTCGCAGTGAGTCCTTCCAGCGGCGCAGCGCGGCCATGTCGACGGTCGCGCGGCCGCTACGGACGCCGCGGTTCGCCGCGTGCGTGTTCACGTCGTACACCTGCTCGGCCGCGACGAGGTAGGCCTTCGTCGGGCGGCAGGCGACGTTCGGACAGGAGCCGCCCCAGCGCTCGCGCTCGATCATCGCAACGCGCGCGCCGAGCTCGTGCGCACGCGCGGCGCCGTCGCGCGCCGCCGACCCGGCGCCGAGGACGATCACGTCGAATCTCTCGCTCATGCGCTCCATTCTCGCTTGCGGCGGAAGGCGCTGCGCTCGCACGAGCGGATACGGTGATTCGATGCACACCGGGCTCCCGGCCACCGACATCACCGTCGAGGAAGAGCTCTGGACGGAGGACGTCGGTGAAGACCACGAGGGCTGGTTCTGCGTCGCAACCAACCCCTTCCCGTGTCCTGCGTCGGGGTGCACGTTCGTGGCCAACCACATGACAGCCGTGCACCTGATCCTCGTCTGGGAGCAGCGCGACGATCCGAACCTGCTGCGCCACGCTCAGCGCGCCAAGGACGTCGGGCGCAACCCGCGCGTCGTCGTCTATCGCAGCGAGTTCGGCCCGAGTGCGTCGTACTACGCCTGGGAGGCGGCAGGGCGGCCGGTACACGGCATCAAGCAGCAGCCATGACCGAGGCGAGCTGGGGGACGCTGCTGACGCTCGGTGCGGAGGAGGAGCTGATGCTCGTCGACGCCGAGACGCTGGCGCAGCGCCCCGTGAGCTCCGAGGTGATCCCGCGCGTCGAGGCGGCGCGCGGACTCGTCAAGCACGAGCTGTTCGAGTCGATCGTCGAGCTCAACACCGGCGTCTGCTCGTCGCCCCAGGAGACGCTCGGCGTGCTTCGCGAGCTGCGCGTCGCGACCGAGGAGGCGGCGCGAACCGTCGGCTGCACGATCGCGGCGTGCGGCTCGCATCCGTTCGACATCGCGTCGGAGCAGGAGATCGCCGACGAGCCGCACTACCGCGAGTTCGTCGAGTACGCGGGGCCGGCCGCGCGCCGGCAGGGCGTCCAGGGCCTGCACGTCCACGTCGGGATGCCGGACGCCGAGACCTGCCTGCGCGTGATCGAGACGATCGTCCCGTGGCTGCCGCTCGTGCTCGCGCTGTCCGCGAACTCGCCCTGGCTCGAGGGAGCGAAGACGGGCATGCTCTCGACCCGGGCGGAGGTGCTGACGCTGCTGCCGCGGCACGGCGCACCGCCGCGCTTCGACTCGTGGGCGGACTGGGAGCGGCTCGTGCGCCGCATGTGCGACGCGGGGGTGATCGACGTGTACACGGCGATCCACTGGGACGTCCGGCCGCATCCCCGCTTCGGGACGCTCGAGGTGCGGATGCCGGACCAGCCGACCGACGTCGTGCGCAGCGCGGCGTTCGTCGAGCTCGTGCGCGCGCTCTGCGCGTGGGCGCTCGAGCAACCGCCGCCGCCGGCAGATCCGTCGTCCCGCGTCGTCTACGACCAGAACCGCTTCGCCGCTGCGCGGTTCGGCCCGCGGGCGACGCTGATCCACCCCGAGCGGGATGCGCCCGTTCGCGTTTCCGACCTCTACGAAGAGCTGGCCGAGCGTGTCGGCGTGGAGAGCTTCGACCCGACCGCGTGCGAGGCGGATCTCCAGCAGGCAGTCGACGACGCCCACGCGGTCGCCGCGGACGTCGTCGCGCGGACGCTACGGTAACGCCGTGCTGCGCACGGAGACGATGCAGGTCTCGGGGATTCGCTGCGAGCGCTGCGTGCTGCGCCTCGGCAAGGCCCTCGAGGGCCACGACGGTCTCGAGTTCGCGAACGCGAACCTGATGGGTCAGGTCGAAGTGCGTTACGACGAGGAGCGCACCGACCTCGATGCGCTCCTCGAGAAGATGGCCGGCGCCGGGTTCCGGCCTATTCGCTAGGCGTGTCCCTCGGCGCGTCCCGGTAGCGGTCGCCGCCCGTCAAGCTCGGCGAGTCGTACTTCGGGCGCCCGGGGTCCGGGTCGGTCAGCGCCTCGCGGGTCGCCACCCGCTCGCGTACCGGATCGACTCCGGCCCTGACCGCGTCCTCCTCGGCCGTGCGTGCGGGATCGTCGGGAACCACGTCCCCGTAGCCGCGCGTCATCGGGTCCTCGAAGCCCTCCGCGAGCCCGTAGTGCTGCGCGATGAGCTGCCAATCGGTGTCTCCGTTCACCTTCGGGGAGTCGTGGACCAGCTGCTTCGAGAGCGTCGTGCAGTAGCACTCGCCCCGCTCCTCCACGAACGTCTTCGGTACTGCGTGCTTCGTCTTCCGGAGGCCGTGCTCGACGAGGTAGTAGTCACCTTCCTCGCCGACGATGTGACCGACCTTGTCGTCGTCCACCGTGACCAGGTCGTGTTCGTGGGTCAATCGAACCCCTCCCTCCGCTGTCAAGTCGTACATCGGTACCCGAAATACGTGCGGAATATGCGCGAAGGGACGGACGTTGAGGCGTTGGTAGGGTGGCCGGCGAGATGAGCGAGCCGACGTCGGCCCAGACTCGACGCCTCGCGGAGGAGGCACGTGATCGTGTTCGGTTCGAGGAAGAAGCGCTCGAGCTCTCCGATCAGGTCTACCGCGTGGCCAGGCACCTCGTAGGGTCGCGCGAGGCGGCGGAAGAGCTCGTGCAGGAGACCTACGTCCGAGCGTTTCGCAGCTGGCAGCAGTACACCCCGGGCACGAACCTGCGGGCCTGGCTGCTCCGGATCCTCACCAACCTGAACATCGACCGCGGCCGGCGGCAACAGCGTGCGCCGCAGACGACGTCGCTCGACGAGAAGGGCGACTACTACCTCTACGACAAGCTCGAGGAGCGCGAGGGCGGACCGCTCGACGAGGAGCGCGTGATCGAGCGCCTGTCGCAGGACTCGATCGTCGACGCGCTCGCGCACGTCCCGCACGACTTCCGCGACGTGCTCGTCCTCGTGGACATCGGTGAGTTCTCGTACGCCGACACGGCGCAGATCCTCGACATCCCGATCGGCACCGTCATGTCGCGCCTGCACCGCGCGCGGCGTATTCTCAAGGGCGAGCTCGCGGAGGAAGTGGCGAAATGAGCGCCTACGGCGTCGATCCGTGCGAGAAGTGCGAGGAGATGATGCAGGACTACCTCGACCGTGAGCTGACCGAGGCGGAGATGCGCACGGCCGAGTCGCACCTCGACACGTGCAGCTACTGCCGGCGCCGCTACCGCTTCGAGGTCTCGCTCCGCCGCTACATCCGCACGGCGGCGTCCGAGCAGATGCCGGTGGAGCTGAAGGCCAAGCTCGCCGCGCTGCGCATCGAGCTGCAGTAAGAAGCACGTCTCCTCGCGACACGTCTGCGTCGAGACACGGACGCGTCGAATCGGGCTGATCCCCTCCGGCCGGTTGCGTGCGCGCAGACCCGCATCGCGCCTGGGGCGGATCCGTCGGAACAGACATGCCCTGGTGTCAGACACCCGGGCATGTCCGTTGCGGTCAGATCCCCTGGCCCCCGCCGAAGTCGGTGACCGGGCTAGCGGCGCCCGACGATGACGACCAGGCGGCGCTTGTCGTTACCGCCCGGGAGCGGCGCGGTGGCGACGCCGAGGCGGCGGGCGAGGCGGACGGCGATGGCCTGCCCGCCGGGTTCGTAGAAGACGATCGTGTGCCGGTAGTTCGACTGCGTCGCCTTGCGTACCCGGTGGATCGCGTAGCCGTACGAGCCGATTCGCGACGCGATCGACCGCGCGCGGACGATGTTCTTCGCGCCGTCGAAGACGTCGACGCGGACCTGCCACGGCGGCGGCAGCGTCGAACCGGCAGCGGCGACCGGCTTCGTCGTCGCCGTGTCGCCGAGCTTCGAGAAGCCGACCGCGGTGAGGAGCGCCGCGAGCAGCGCCGCGATCGCCGCGACGACGACCAACCGGGCGCGCGTGCCCGGCTCGAAGGGCTTGGCGGGCACCGGGAGGCCCGCGAGCTCCTTCGCCTCGCGCCTGTCGATCCCGAGCCCCGTCGCATAGAGGAGCAGCGCGAGCATCGCGGCATCCGTCGAGCGGAACCGGTAGACCCGCCCCTCCTCGAGCCAGCGCGCCTCGTCCTCGGCGATGCCCGCGCGGCGCGCGGCTTCCGCGACGGTCAGCTGCCGCCGGAGACGTGCGGCGGCGAGCGGCGACCAGTCGCGCGCTCGCTGGATCGGAACGACCGACATCGGTTCAGGATTCGCCGTCTCCATCTCCCAACCCTTCGGGCGTGTCGACGTCTCCGGGCTCGGTCAGATCGTCGCACCGAACGAGCTCGACCGCCAGGGCGCGCGCGCCCTCGTCCGGGATTCCGCTCCACGCCGAGCGCGCGACCAGGACGGGATGCGAGCGGTTGATCCCGTCGTAGGTCGCGGCGAGCCGGTCGCCTACTCCCGCCCGCCAGGCCGCGACGACTCGGTCGACCGCGCGCGGGTCGAGGTTCGGCCCGTCCGCGAGGACCACGACCGCGGCCTCGGCGTCGATCGCCTGGAGGCCGCAGCGAAGCGACGCGCCCGGCCCGCGCGCCCAGTCGGCGCAGGGGACGACGCGCGCCTCAACGTTCACGTCGTGCGCGCCGGCAACCACGACGATCTCGTCGACCGAGCTCGCGCCCAGCCGATCGAGAACGCGCGGGAGGAAGAGCCGCTGCTTGGGCGCGCCGTACCGCGACGCCGCTCCGGCGGCGAGCACGACGGCGGCGACCGTCACTAGGACACGCGGACGCGCACGCGGCTGATCACGACCGCCTGCGTCGGCTGTTCGCTCTGGTTCCCGAGCTTGCCGATCCTGTCGACGACCGCGAGCCCCTCCGTCACCTTGCCGACGATCGCGTACTCCGCAGGCAGGCCGGCGTCGGGCGCGGTGACGACGAAGAACTGGCTGCCCGAGGTTCCGGGCGGCTCGGAGGCCGTCTTCGCCATCGCGACGACCCCGTGCGTGTACGCGGCGTTGCGCGGCGGCGGGTCGACGGTCTTGTATCCCGGGCCGCCGCTGCCCCTCCCCGTCGGGTCGCCGCCCTGGATCACGAAGCCCGGAACGATCCGGTGGAAGAACGTGTCCGTGAAGAAGCCGCGCCTGGCGAGCGAGACGAGCGACGCGGCCGTGTTCGGGGCGAGCTTCGGATTCAGGGTCACGGTGAACGCGCCGCAGTTCGTCTGGAACAGGAGCCGGTACGTCTTCTTCGGGCTCAGCTCGAGCTTCTGCCGGGAAAAGCCGCCGTTCGGATGGGCGTGCGCCTCGGCCTGCTTGCAGCCGCCGGCCGGAGCCGCAGCGGTCGTCGCCTGCAGATCCTCCGTCTTGCTGCCACCGCCGCCGCACGCCGCGAGTGTGGCGAGAAGCGTGATCAGCGCGGCGACTCGCAGCGCCGTCAACGACATCCGTGCAGCCGACGCCAGAGCACGGTGACGTTCGCGACGTACCGGAGCGTCGCGCCGTTCGGCGCGCCGCCCGCTCGCGCGACCGCGGTCGGCCCGGCGTTGTACGCCGCGAGCGCGAGGTCGCTGGAGCTGAAGCGCTCGAGCAGCCCGCTGAGGTAGCGCGCACCCGCGAGGACGTTCGAGCTCGGCTTTCCGGCGTCGAGCTCGAGCTCGGCAGCCGTGGTGGGCATCACCTGGAGCAGGCCGCGCGCGCCCGCCGCCGAGGTCGCGGCGGCGTCGAACCGCGACTCGACCTGCGCCACGGCCGCGAGCAACGCGAGCGGCAGGCCGGTGTCGGCCGCCGCCGCACGAAACGCGGGTCGGTAGCGGGCCGGGATCGGACAGCGGTCGGCGAAGACGGCAGCGACGCGTGGGCTCGCGGGGTCGGATCCGCGCGCACCCGCGACGGCAACGGCGGAAACGCTCGAAGAGGCCGCGACGAAGAAGAGAAGGACGAGCCTCGGCCGCATCGCGCTAAGCGGCGACCGCGCTGCGCGCGCGCTCGACCAGCGTGCGGGCGATCGGCACCTTGTACTCGTTCTTCGGGAGCGGCGTGGCTTCGTCGAGCGAGCCGAGCAGCCACGGGATCGGCGCGACGCCGGCGAGCGCGATGCGCGTCTCCTCGCCGAATCGCGCGGCGGCAACGCCGACGAGCGCGAACGCCCAGCGGGCGCGGTCCATCGCCTTCAGGTAGACGCTCGCATCCGGGCGTGGGACGGTGACTTCGAGGATCAGCTCGTCCGCCGCAAGCGTCGTCAGCTCGCGATTCGCCTCGTCGGGCAGCCGGTAGAGCTCGGCGAGTGGCAGCTCGCGTCGCGTCGTGCGCAGCGTGGCGTTCAGCGCGAGCAGCGCGGCGGCCGGGTCCGACGGGTGAGCGGACGCGCAGAACTCGTTCCCGAAGATCGCGTGCTCACGATGCTCGCCTTCGCGTGCATGGCAGCGATCACCGCCGTGCAGGCGACACGGGAAGTTGAGGCGCCAGTACCAGCAGCGCGTGGCCTGCAGCAGGTTGCCGCCGATCGTTCCCGTCGCGCGCAGCTGCGGCGAAGCGGACAGTCTGCACGCCTCGCGCAGCGCCTCGGGCACCTGGGGGTCGACCTCGAGCTCGCCGAGCGTGGTGCCGGCGCCGATCCGTCCATCCTCGACCCCCCGCGGCACCGCGGCGCGGACGTCGACGAGCGTCGTCGGATCGATCAGCCGCTCGCGCAGCAGCGGCACGACCTCCGTTCCGCCGGCGAGGGCGATGCTGCCGTTGCCAAGAGCGGCAACAGCTGCTTCGGGAGAATCAGCGCGTACGAGCTCCACGGGCCTCCGCCGACGTCTCGAGCGCGGAGTTGAGCGAGGCGCCGGTGGTCACGACGTGGGGATGCAGGTCCTCCGGCAGACCGGACGCGAGCGCCTCGTCGACGACGTACGCGTTCGGCGTGCCGTCGGCGGGGAGGACGACGAGCCTCGCAGCTCGGGCGACGTCGAAGAGCAGGCGCGACAGCTCGGGCGTGAGCCGCGCGATCAGGAACGACGCGCCGTCGGTGTCGACGAGCAGCTCGGCGTCGCCGCCGTCGGTCGTGCGCACCGTCGCCCGCTCACCCCCGAGACCGTTTGCCGCCAGCGCGGTGTCGAGGGCGTCGGCGTCGACGGGAACCTCCTCGCCGCCCCGGAACGAGGTGAGGAAGACGTCGAGCGTCATGCAGACACGGGTTCCCGGCGCGCCCTGTCGCGCGCTGCGTCGAGCGCGCGGAGCAGCTCCTCGCGCGAGATCGGCAGTTGATGCACGTCCGCACCGGTCGCGTCCCGGATCGCGTTGGCGATCGCACCGGCGACCGGGACGATCGGCGGCTCGCCGAGCCCCTTCGAGCCGAGGTTCGTCAGGTGCGCGTCGGGGACGTCCACGAACTCGCTGACGATCTCGGGCGGCGTGTCCGCCATCGTCGGCAGCTTGTAGGCGTCGAGGCTCTGGCTGAGGATCGTTCCGGTCGCGGGGTCGACGACGCGGTCCTCCGAGAGCGTGTGGCCGATCCCCTGGATCACGCCGCCCTCGACCTGCGACGAGGCGCCGAGCGGGTTGATGATCCGGCCGACGTCGTGGATCGCCGCGATCCGCTCGACGCGAACCTCGCCCGTCTCGACGTCGACGGCGACCTCGGCGACGTGGACGCCGAATGTCAGCGTCTGCATGCCGGTCGGGTTCGGGCCGCGCGCGCCCTTGCCGAGGATCTGCGCGTCCTCCAGCAGGCCGACCACGTCCTCGATTCGCCATGCGCCGCCGTCGGAGCACTGCACCTGGCCGTTTGCGAGCGACAGCGTGCGCTCCTCCTTGTGGTAGCGCTGCGCGGCGATCTCGAGGATCTGCCTGCCCGCGTCCGCCGCCGCGGCCCGGACCGCAGGCCCCATCGACGGCGTCGTCGACGAGCCGGCGGAGATCGAGGCGTAGGGGCCGCGAGCCGAGTCGCCGAGCGACACCTGCACGCGATCGAGCGGAACGCCCAGCTGCTCCGCCGCGATCTGCGCCATCGCCGTGCGGGTGCCCGTGCCGATGTCCTGCATCGCGGTGACGACCTGCACGCGTCCGTCGGCGCCGACGCGCACCCACGCGTACGACGGCGGTCCGCCGCCGCCGTACCAGATTTGCGAGGCCAGGCCGACGCCGCGCTTCCACGTTCCGTCGCTGCGAGCGCGCACCTCGTCGCGACGCGCCCAGTGCGGTTCCGCGCGGCGGTAGCACTCCATCAGGTTCTTGGACGAGAACGGGCGGTCGTCCTTGGCGTCGTTGTGCGCGTAGTTGCGCCTGCGCAGCTCGAGGGGATCGAGGTCGAGCTTGCGCGCGAGCTCGTCGAGGAGGCACTCGAGCCCGAACGTCCCTTCGGCGAAACCGGGCGCGCGGAAGGCGGCCATCGGCGGCGTGTTCAGCTTGGTGCCGTACTCGACCGTCTCGACGTTCTCGCAGGCGTAGAGCATCTGCATCGGGCCGGCGGTGGGCGCCAGCCAGCCGCCCCAGCCCACGGACGCGATGAACTCGCCCTGCAGCGCGACGATCGTGCCGTCGCTGCGCGCGGCGGCCTTCAGCCGTTGGATCGTCGCGTTGCGATTACCGGCGTCGAGATTCTCCTCGCGCCGCGTGAGCGCGCACCGGACCGGACGTCCGGCGCGCTTCGCGAGCTCCGCTGCGACGAACGTGTACGTCCCCGGGCCGTTCTTGGCGCCGAAGCCGCCGCCCATGAACTCGCAGACGACGCGCACCTTGTCCGGAGGGAGGCCGAGCGTGTCCGCGATCGTGTCGCGGACGCCCCAGATGTACTGCGTCGAGATGTAGACGTGCAGCTCGTCGCCGAGCCACTCGCAGATCGCCTGGTGCGGCTCGAGCGGGTTGTGGACGACGGTCTGCGTCCGGTACTCGCTCTCGACGACGACGTCGGCCTCCGCGAGCGCGCGCTCGACGTCGCCGCGGGTGTACCGGCGCGGCTCCTCGAGGAAGCTCTCGCGGCGTACCGCCTCCTCGGGATCGACGAGCGGCTCGCGCACGTCCCAGTCGATCTCGACAAGGTCCACCGCGGCGCGCGCCTGCCCGTACGTCTCGGCGGCGATCGCCAGCACCGGCGCGCCGTGATAGTTCGCGTCCGCGGACAGCTGCTGGATGTCGCCGGGCTCGAGGATCGCGCGCACGCCCGGCGCTTCGCGCGCACGCGACGTGTCGACGCGCCTGGCGCTCGCGCTCGCGTGCGGCGAGCGGAGGATGGCGGCGTGCAGCATTCCCGGCAGCTTGAGGTCGGCGGTGTACCGGGCGAGGCCGCTGACGCGCTCGCGTCCGTCGAGCCGCTGCGCGGGCCGGCCGACGATCGTGCGCGGGCCTTCCGGCCACTGGTCGAGCGGATCCTCGTCGACGACGAGCCAGACCTCTTCGAAGCGGCCTTCGACTTCCTTCTCGGTGCGGATCAGGCGCGCCAACTCGCTAATGCCTCCTCGATCTTCGTGTACGTCCCGCAGCGGCAGAGGTTGCCGCTCATCGCGTGGCGGATCTCGTCGCGGCTCGGCGTGGGGTTGGCCTCGACCAGCGCCACAGCCGAGACCACCTGGCCGGGGGTGCAGAAGCCGCACTGCACCGCGTCGGCGCGCACGAACGCGTCGATCATCGGATGGTCGCGCAGGCCCTCGATCGTCGTGACCTCGCGTCCCTCGACGCTGTGGACGAGGGTGATGCACGACAGCGTCGGGACGCCGTCGACGAGCACCGTGCACGCGCCGCAGTGGCCTTCGTAGCAGGCGATCTTCGTCCCGGTCAGGCCGAGGTCGTCGCGCAGCACGTCGGCGAGCGCGCGGCCGACCGGCGCCTCGAGCTCGTAGCGGTGGCCGTTGATCGTCAGTTCAGACATTCCCGGTCACCGCAAGGATGTCCGCAAGGTGCACCAGCCGAAACGCGTAGCGCGCAAGCCGGCGGCGCTCGCCGTCGTCCTCGAGCGAGAGCGCGTTGGCGTAGAGCGCCTCTGCGGCGGCGATCAGCTCGCGGATCTGCTCGGTCTGCTCGCGGTAGCCGTTCGTCGGCCCCTCGCAGGTGTTGAGCGCCAGCCCGAGGATCCCGATCGAATCCGGCTGCCGCAGCCAGAAGAGCGGCGCAGCCATCGACAGGTAGCCGTGGATGCGCGCCAGGACAGTCGGCTGCGAGAACTGGTCGCCGCCCTTCGGCGTCGACGGCTCGAGCGGCGGCTCGCCGTCCGCGATCCGCGCGGCGTTGTCGTGAAGCATCCCGCGCAGCTCCCGTTCGCTGAAGCCGGCCAGGCGCGCCGTCCGCAGTGCCATCAGCAGCGACGACGGCTGGCGCCCGTATGGGTAGTCGGACGCGTACAGGATCTGCTCCGGCGGCATGCGACGGTAGAAGTCCAGGAGATCGACCGGGCTCCAGGTCGACGTGTCGAAGAAGACGCCGGGATAGCCGGCGAAGCGCGACGTCAGGTTGGCCATGTCGGCGATGCCCGCGTGCGCGACGATCAGCTGGACGTTCTCGCACGCGCGGACGAGCACCTCCAGGTGCGCCGCGATCGGCGGCAGGCCGCGACCGCCGTGGATCAGGATCGGGACCTTCCGCTCCGCGGCGAGCTCGAACACCGGGCGGAGGCGTGCGTCCTCGAGCGAGATCTTCTGCGCGCGCGGATGCAGCTTGATGCCGCGCGCGCCCGCGTCGAGGCAGCGTACGGCCTCCTCGACCGGCGACTCGTTGAGGTCCAGGCGCACGAACGGGATCAACCGGCCGCCGGACTCGCGCGCGTACACGAGTGTCCGGTCGTTCGGCGCGCGGAACGCCGGCTCGCGGTCGGGCTCGTCGAGGCAGAACATGAATGCGCGCTGGACGCCGTACTCGTCCATGACGCCGAGCAGCTCGTCCGGCCGCCCGCGCATGCCGTCGATGTCGTCGCCGAGATGCGTGTGCGCGTCGAACAGGCGCAGGCCGTTCGGCAGCTCCGCGCGCAGCTCGTCGGCCCAGGCCGCGAGCAGGTCGTCGGCGCGCGCGAGCGCGTCCATCAACGCAGCGACGAGAGCGGCCTCTCGGCGGGCCCGGTGTAGACGGCGCTCGGCCGGATCAGGCGGCCGGTCCGCTTCTGCTCGACGATGTGCGCCGACCAGCCCGCGGTTCGCGCGCACGCGAACAGCGCCGGCGTGATCGCGGCCGGTACCTCCGCGAGCTCGAGGACGACCGCGCCCCAGAACTCGACGTTCGTCTCGAGCGGGCGGTCGGGGTACTTCTCGCGCAGCGCCGCGATCGCGGCGCGCTCGAGTCCTTCCGCGACCTCGACGCGAGGCGAGCCGAGCTCCCGCGCGGTTCGCTTGAGCACACGCGCGCGGGGATCCTCCGCGCGGTAGACGCGGTGGCCGAAGCCCATGATCCGCTCGCCGCGGGCGAGCAGGTCGGAGACGTACCGCTCGGGATCCCCCGAGTCCGCGACGGCGTCGAGCATCGGCAGCACGCGCGCGGGCGCGCCGCCGTGCAGTGGGCCGGAGAGCGATCCGACGGCCGACGCGACGCACGCTGCGCAGTCGGCGCCCGTCGAGGCCGCGATCCGCGCGGTGAACGTCGACGCGTTCATCCCGTGCTCGGCCGCACTGACCCAGTAGACGTCGAGCGCCTTCGCCTGCCGCTCGTCCAGCTCGCCGCGCCAGCGGATCAGGAACTGCTGCGCGGCCGTGCGTCCCTGCTCGACCTGCTCGTCCGGCACGGGCGTCTCGTTGCCGCGCAGCGCCTGCGCGACGATCGAAAGGGTCGCCGACGAGAGCTTCGCGAGATCGTCGCGCGCCTGGTCGGCGTCGATGTCGACGAGCTGCTTCAGGCCCCACCTCGGCGCGAGCGTCGGAAGCGTCGCCTGCAGGTCGGCACGGGCATCGCCGGTGCGGCTCACGGGCTCGCACTCGGGGCCGGGCAGCGGCAGGCCGCGCTCGAGCGACCCGTTGACGACGAGGCCCCAGACCTGCTCGAACGGGACGCTGCCGGCGAGCTCCTCGATGTCGACGCCGCGATAGCGGAGCGCACTGCCTTCCTTGTCCGGTTCCGCGATCTCGGTCTCGAAGGCGACGACGCCTTCGAGGCCCAGGTTCGCAGTCGCGCTCACGGAGGCCATTGTTCCTGAATCCGGCGGCGGTGCGCGGCGTCCACACTTCCGTCACGAACCCTCGACCTACCTCAAGGGTGCCTGGCACCAAGGCCATGGCACCAGCCGTCGTGTCCGTTTCGGCCCGTGCAATTGCCGCGAAGGCACCGATAGAGTCCTCGCCATGACCGACGTACTCATGCACGGCGACACCGTTCGGCATCCCGAGCTCCGCCACGAGGTGCCGCTGACACTCGGCGACCCGTTCCTCTACATGGAGAAGGACGGCCGCAAGCACCTCATGGTCACGGACTTCGAATGGCCGCGGATCAAGGACGCGCGCGTCGACGCGGAGCTGATCTCGCCGTTCTCGCTCGGCCTCGACGAGCTGCTGAGGACCGGCAAGAACTACTGGGAGGTCTCGCTCGAGATCGCGCTGCGCGCCGTCAAGCAGGTGGGCGTCGAGCGCGCTGTGGTTCCGCACACCTTTCCGCTCCAGCTCGCGGATCACCTGCGCGCCAACGGTGTCGAGCTCACCCCCGAGCGCGAGCTCTTCGTCGAGCGGCGGCGCGTCAAGAATCGCACCGAGATCGAAGGCATCCGCCGCGCGCAGCGCGCGGCCGAGGCGGGGATGGACGCCGCGCGCGACCTTCTCCGCCGTGCCGAGCGCGCGAACGGGACGCTCTCGCTCGACGGCGAGCCGCTGACGTCCGAGCGCCTCAAGGACGCGATCGCCAAGGCGTTCATGGCGCACGGGTGCGTCGCGGACGAGTTCATCGTCTCGCACGGCGCGCAGTCCGCGATCGGACACGAGATGGGGTCGGGCGCGATCGTCCCGGGCGAGCCGATCGTGATCGACCTCTGGCCGCGCGACGGCGAGACGGCCTGCTACGCCGACATGACGCGGACGTTCTGCGTCGGCGACGTCCCCGACGAGTTGCGCGACTACCACAGGGTGGTAAAGGAGTCGCTCGACAGCTCGCTCTCCGCGGTCAAGGCGGGCGAGAGCGGAAAGCGCCTGTTCGAGATCTCGTGCGAGCCGTTCCACCGCGAGGGCTACAAGACGCTGCTGAACAAGGCCGACGGCGAAGTGGTGCAGGACGGGTACTTCCATTCGCTCGGACACGGCGTCGGTCTCGAGGTGCACGAGCAGCCGAACCTCTCCCGCTTCGAGGAGTCGCTCGTCGCCGGCGACGTCGTGACGCTCGAGCCCGGTCTGTACCGGGAGGGGTTCGGCGGCTGCCGCCTCGAGGACCTCGTGCTCGTCACGAACGACGGCGCGGAGAACCTGACGACGTATCCGTACGACCTCGAGCCGTGACGGCGACGCCCGGGCAGGCAATCGACACGCTCTTCCTCGAGGAGCGCCGCTACCCGCCTCCCGACGAGTTCGCGCGCAACGCGAACGCGCAGCCCGAGATCTACCAGCGCGACCCCGACGAGTTCTGGGAGAGCGAGGGTCGCGAGCGCGTCACCTGGTTCGAGCCGTTCACGAAGCTCTGCGAGTGGGAGCAGCCGTACGCCAAGTGGTACGTCGGCGGCAAGCTGAACGTCACGTACAACTGCGTCGACCGCCACGTCGAGGCCGGCAACGGCGAGCGGGTCGCGTACTACTGGGAAGGCGAGCCCGAAGGCGACCGTCGCGAGGTGACGTTCGCGGAGCTGCAGCGCGAGACGACGAAGCTCGCGAACGCGCTCAAGTCGCTCGGCGTGCGCAAGGGCACGCCCGTCGGCATCTACATGGGCATGGTCCCGGAGACGCCCGTGGCGATGCTCGCCTGCGCCCGCATCGGCGCGCCGCACACGGTCGTCTTCGGCGGCTTCAGCGCCGACTCGCTCTCCGGCCGGCTGCAGGACATGGAGTGCGAGGTGCTGATCACACAGGACGAAGCGTGGCGCCGCGGGACGACGGTGCCGCTGAAGAAGACCGCCGACGAGGCGCTCGCCGACTCACCGACGGTGAAGAACGTGATCGTGCTTCGCCGGACGGGCGGCGACGTCCCGATGCAGGACGCGCGGGACCACTGGTGGCACGAGCTCGCGACGGACGACTCCGAGTGCCCGTGCGAGCCGATGGACGCGGAGGATCTCCTCTATCTCCTCTACACCTCGGGGACGACCGCGAAGCCGAAGGGGATCGCGCACACGACGGCCGGCTACCTCGTCGGCGTCGCGACCACGCATCACTACATCTTCGACGTGAAGCCCGACTCGGTGTACTGGTGCGCCGCGGACGTCGGCTGGGTGACCGGGCACAGCTACATCGTCTACGGGCCGCTCTGCAACGGCACGACGGGCGTGATGTACGAGGGGACGCCGGACTTCCCCGACCGCGACCGCTGGTGGGCGATCGTCGAGCGTTACGGCGTCGACATCCTCTACACGGCGCCGACGGCGATCCGGACGCACATGAAGTGGGGTCCGGAGTACGCGCAGCAGCACGACCTGTCGTCGCTGCGCCTGCTCGGAAGCGTCGGCGAGCCGATCAACCCCGAAGCGTGGGTCTGGTACCACGAGCACATCGGCGGCGGCCGCTGTCCGGTCGTCGACACGTGGTGGCAGACCGAGACGGGAATGATCCTGATCACGCCGCTGCCCGGCGTGACGACGCTCAAGCCCGGCTCCGCGACGCGGCCGTTTCCGGGCCTCGACGCCGCGGTGTACGACGAGCAGGGGAACGAGGTCGGCCCCGGCGGCGGTGGCTACCTCGTGCTCAGGCGTCCGTGGCCGGCGATGCTGCGCGGGATCTACCGCGACGACGCGCGCTACAAGGAGACGTACTGGTCGAAGTACCCGGATGCGTACTTCGCAGGTGACGGTGCGCGCGTGGACGAAGACGGGGACTTCTGGCTCCTCGGCCGCGTCGACGACGTGATGAACGTCTCCGGCCACCGCATCTCGACGATCGAGGTCGAGTCCGCGCTCGTCGACCACCAGCAGGTCGCGGAGGCAGCGGTCTGCGGACGCAACGACCCGCAGACCGGGCAGGCGATCGTCGCTTACGTGACGCTGAAGGGAGGCGACGACGGGAGCGTCGAGATGCTCGAGGAGCTCCGCAACCACGTGGGACGCAAGATCGGCCCGATCGCGAAGCCCGCGAACATCGTCTTCACGCCCGAGCTGCCGAAGACGCGCTCCGGCAAGATCATGCGCCGGTTGCTCCGCGACGTCGCCGAGCAGCGGCCGCTCGGTGACACCACGACGCTCGCCGATCCGGCCGTCGTCGACGAGATCAAGACGCGCGCCGAGACGGAGAAGTCACAGGAGGAGTGAGCGAGGACCGGGAGCTCGGCGTCCGGCTGTTCAACGCGACGTGGGAGCTGATCGGCTCACGCGCGGACGACGATCGGATGCTGCATATGGCGCACGCCTCGCGGTTCCACTGGGGCGAGGCGCCCGAGTGCAAGCCGGAGAACCTCGCCCGCGGCGAGTGGATGGTCTCGCGCGTGTACACGTTGCTCGGCCGTGCCGAGCCCGCGATCTGGCACGCGCGCCGCTGCGTCGACCACTGCGAGCAGAACGGCGTGGGCGACTGGGACCTCGCGTACGCGTATGAAGCGCTTGCGCGTGCGCACGCCGTCGCGGGCGACGCCGAGGCGGCGGACTGGAAGGCCAAGGCCCGCGCGGCCGGCGATGCGATCGCGAACGCCGAAGATCGCGAGCACTTCGACGAGGACTACGCGACCCTTCCCGATCCGGCGGCGCAATGAGCTTGACTCTCCCCTAGCAGGAGGCCCGACGATCAGTGCCATGGAGCTCACCGAGGAGCTGACCATCGGCCGGTTCTCCCGTCTCAGCGGGCTGTCCGTGAAGGCGTTGCGCCACTACGACGAGCTCGGGCTGCTCGAGCCCGCGCGCGTGGACGCGTCGAACGGCTACCGCTACTACACGCTCGGTCAGGCGCGTCACGCCGAGGCGATCCGCAGGCTCCGCGGCCTCGACCTCCCGCTGGAGGAGATCCGTGGCCTCCTGCAAGCGGACGAAGCGACGCTCCGCGAGCACCTCGCCGTGCACCGCGCGCGGCTCGAGGGACGGGCGGTGGAGACGCAGCGCATCCTCGACGAGCTCGACCGCTTGATCGACGGAAGGGAGAGGCTCGTGCCGCAGCCAGAGGACGTTCGCATCCGCTTCGAGATGAGGATCGCGCAGACACGCGAGCGCCGTGTCGCGCTCGTCCGCAACCGCGTGAAGATGGACGACATGCAGCAGGTCGTGCCGCAGGAGATCGACCGCGTGGCGCAGGCGATCGCGATGCAGCACGTGGGACCGCCGTTCCTGCGCTGCCCGTTTCCGGACCCCGAAGGCTTCATCGACACCGAGACGGGCTGGCCGATCGCCGAAGGGACGTCCGTCCGACCGCCCGCGGAGGAGACGGTGTACCCGTCGGTGCGCGCGCTCGTCTACAAGCACGTCGGGCCGTACGGCGAGCTCCACACCGCCTACCGCCTGATGACGGAGGTGATGGAACGGAACGGGCTCGCCGCAGCCGACGCGCCGATCGAGTGGTACGAGACGAACCCGGAGGAAGTCCCGGACCCGAACGACTACGTGACGATCATCGAGTGGCCGATCGGGCCCGAGGGGAGCTTCTCCGACGACGAGGACCTCTTCACCCGGCCCGCGCGCTAGGTGCTGACGCTCGCGCTCGCGGTCGTTCTCGGCGCCTCGCTGCAGGCGCGGTACGACGCGGCACGCGAGGTCGTCGAGTCGTCGCGCGACGCACGTACGCTCGCTGCCGCGAGGCGCGAGATCGCAGCGGTCGAGCACGCGGACGGAGCGCCCCGCGTCCGGAAGTACCGAGCGCCGGCGCTCCCCGCGACCTGGGCACGCGCCCACCCGGAAGCCCGGCGCGACGCGCGGCTGAGCGCACGGCTCGCGGCGATCGCGTCGCGCTTCCCCGGGACCTCCGCCGTTTGGGTGCACGACCTGAGGAACGGACGCACCGCATCCTGGAACGCCGAGCTCGCGATCCCCGCCGGCTCGACGGTGAAGCTGGCCGCCTTCGCCGCGGCGCTGCACGTGCGCCGGCGTGACCTTCGCTACGACGTCGCCCAGGTCGCAGCGTGGTCGTCGAACCTCGCCGCGAACCGAATCGTCGAGCTCCTCGGTTACGCGCGCGTCTACGCAGCACTGCGCGCGCTCGGTATGACGCACAGCACGTATCCCGGCCCGTACCGCGCAGGAACCGCGGTCGGTGCCGCGCACGCGCGCGTCACGACCGCACACGACCTGGGACGTGCGTTGTTCGCGCTGCAGCGCGCTGCGCTCGGACGCAGCTCGTTTCTGGCGCGAACGCAGGGACAGCGCGCGCTCGCGCTCCTGCGGCACTCGGTCCCGTACGGGGTGAACCACGGACTCCTCCGTCCGTGGCTCGGCCGAACCGCGGTCGCGGAGAAGAACGGCTGGCTCAGCGACCTCCGCGTGACCGCGGCGATCGTCTACCGCAGACGCGGGCCGGTGATCGTCGTCGTGGCGCTCGCGCAGGACGAGGTCAACGGTGCCGTCGCGCGCGAGCTCGGGCGGCGCGTCTGGCGCGCCGTTCAAGCCCGGTAGCGGATCCCGGCGGGCCCGTCACCTACCGCGCGGGTATCTTGCCGCGGTGACCGAGCCGGAAAACGGCATGACCGGGGTCGAGCTGCGGCAGACACTTGAACGGTTGGCGAAGAACCTCGCGTTCTCGTGGCTGTCTGCGATCCGCGATCTGTTCTGCCAGGTCGACCCCGCGGGCTGGGACGAGTGCGACCACAACCCGATCGTCCTCCTCGCGGGGCTGTCCGACGACCGCTTCGAGCGTCTCGCCGAGGACGAGGAGTACGTGCGGCGCGTCCGCGAGGCCGAGCAGTCGCTCGACCGGGAGCTCGAGGGACCGACGTGGTGGGACGCGGAGCATGCGGCCGACAACTTCCTCGTCGCGTACTTCTCGACCGAGTTCGCGCTGGACGAGAGCCTGCCCGTGTACTCCGGCGGACTGGGCGTCCTCGCGGGCGACCACCTGAAGTCGGCG